>Ga0209482_1000433_pt1 | contig 35797 bp, 54 predicted proteins | sample CoawatmetaG10DNA_FD_187512 | JGI IMG/M metagenome (GOLD analysis project Ga0209482, IMG submission 187512) | Marine microbial communities from the West Antarctic Peninsula - Coastal water metaG104-DNA (SPAdes) (version 2) | ecosystem: Environmental > Aquatic > Marine > Coastal ...
CAGACACGTTGTAACCGCAGGAGATGACTACTCTGGTGAATCTACAGAAGTCCAAGCAATCTGTGCGGTTGTACATACAGACGCGGTTATTGCCGCTTATCAAGCATCACTAGAAGCAGGAGTATAAAATCATGGCAGTAATTTGGACAATCTCAATCTTAGAACGCAACTCATCAGACGATGGTGTAGTTGTAGCACATTGGCGTGCATCAGACGTAGATGGCGACCACTCAGCCAGTAGCTATGGCACTTGTGGCTTCACCCCTGACAGCACTGCTGACGGCTACACAGCCTATGCAGACATTACCGAATCTCAGGCTATTGGATGGGTAAAAGGTGACGTAGATGCTGACGCTATTGAGGCAAGCATTGCTTCACAGATAGCAGAAAGCAAAGCCCCTTCGATTAGCACTGGAGTACCTTGGTAATGGCATATTTAATAGACCTGTATGTGCTTGCAACAAGCCTAGTGACTATCGCTAGTGTTTTATGTAACTACACCGACACCCCGAAGGATGATGCGTTTGTAGCTAAAGCGTATAAAGTACTTGAGCAATTTGCGTTCTTAGGCAGCAAAGCAAAGCAGTAAAATCAGCTTTCATTGTATTAGCAACACTAATACAATAAGCGTTCACATACATAATGAAGGAGTCATCAGTGACTGATTTAGATAAAGAGATAACTACAGAAGAGCCTACGATAACTATTGGTGATACTACTTACCCAGTTTCTGAGCTTAGTGATGAAGTAAAAGAAATGCTATCGCTGCACGAACAGGCTGTTCAAATGGCAACTGCTGCAAAGCGGCAAGCCGTTATTCATGATCTTGCTATAGCTAACCTTGTCTCAATGATCGAAAAGAAGGTATCAAAAACCGAAGAGTGAGTTATAAATGGCGTATTTTAAGCGAGACAGGTTTAGCGGAACAGCGCCGGGAGTTGCACCTCGGCTGCTTGCTGAGCAGTTTGGTCAAGTAGCAGAAAACGTAGACCTCGAATCAGGTAGGCTTGTCTCGATTAAAGACGACTCTGACGTCTATACGCTTCAAGGCGGAGCGAGGCGCTCTATATATTACTACAGAGATACCTCGTGGTTGGAATGGGACGAAGATAACGTCAGCGTAGTCCCCGGCCCTATTCCCGGCGACTCTACCGATCGTCTGTACTTTACTGGGGCAGGAGATTCTTCTAACAATAGTGACTATCCCCGTGTAGGCACAGCAGCGACACTTGTTAGCGGATCATCAGGCTACCCTGTCAATTCTTATATACTGGGTATTCCCGCCCCTTCGTCCGCGCCAACCACAACTAAGTCGAGCATTGCAGAATATAATATTACAGCGACGGCTGCGGAAACAACCACCCTGGTTATTGGTGATGGTACTACTACAGTATCGATAGCCAGCGCCGCCTATACCAGCATTGCTGGTCAGGTAACCGCTATTCAAGGCGGCACAGGATACGGTTCTTTACTGTTCACAGTATCGGCCAATTCGCTCGGCAATGGGTTCAAGCTCACTTATAAAACTACTGGAGCGGTCTCAACTGCACCGACCTTAACGGGATCGGGGAGCAGCCATGTTGTCAGCGCCACTACTGACGAAACGCAAACGCCCTCAGATGTTAGTTATGTATATACTTTTGTCAGCGCAATGGGTGAAGAAGGCCCACCATCACCGGCTAGTACTGTCTTTGAATTAACCGATGCCGAAACTGTTGTTGTTACTATGGGTAGTACTCTATCGGGCAACTATAATTTTGGCACAACGGCATCACCTGCCGGGGCGCTCCGACGGATTTATCGCTCTAATACGGGTAGTACGAACACAACTTTTCAGTTTGTTGGATCGGTAGCGTACGAGACGCAGACATTTACTGACACTAAAGACGCTGCGCAGTTAGGCGAAGTGTTACCTAGCGGCACGTGGATCGGCCCTCCTAATAGTAACGCTACTCTATATCCTGATGGCCCATTACAGGGCCTCATCCCTTTAGCGCAAGGCGTAATGGCGGGGTTTTCAGGCAAACGTTTTTGCCTGAGTGAACCTTACCTGCCTCACGCTTGGCCAATTAGCTATCGAATCACCACTGAAGAAGATATTGTTGCTATCGCTAGTACAGCTAGCGGCGTTGCTGCTTTAACTGATGGCCAACCTTACTTTATTACGGGCACTGACCCATCTGCAATGACAGCGATTCGTATTGATCTTGCCCAGGCTTGTATCAACAAGAACAGCGTCGTTGATATGGGCGACTATGTGTTATACGCCGGGCCAGACGGTTTGTGTGCTGTGCAGAGTGCAAGCGGTCAGGTTATTACTAAAGGACTAGTGTCTGTAGCTCAGTGGACCGATGACTACTACCCTACCCTAATACGGGCGTTTAAACATGAAGGCACATACGTTGCTTTCTGGAAAAGCGGCAATAATTATGGCGGATGGGTATACGATCCCCGAGGTGATGAAAACGCGCTAACAACTCTGTCTATGGCAGTTGAAGTTCGTGGTGGGTACATGAACCCGAAAGACGGTGAACTTTATATCATTATCGGCAACAAAATTAAAAAATATCGCGGTGGCTCAAACAACAAAACGCTTTCTTTTAAGAGTAAGAAGTTTGTTACGCCCTCTCCTGTTTCTATGGGCTGGGTGTCTGTCCACGCAAACACATATCCTGCAACAGTAAAAGTATGGGGTGACGGCACGCTCGTTGCTCATTACGTAGTCAGTCAATCAGGCTCAACTTACACGCAAGCTACCACTGTCCCTAGTGGAATAAGTAATGGCACTCTCCGCGAACCTATCATGCGTATGCCTGCAGTTATTGCACAAGAATGGGAGGTGCAAGTCGAGGGCACAGACATTAATGAGTTTTGCCTTGCCCAATCAATGGACGAGATCCGTGGACTATGACTAGACCTACACAAGTTCCGGGCATACCGAGACCCCCATCTAGGATTGATGCAGAAACTAAAAGATATTTAGAAGCCCTAGCCGAGGCCGTTGAGATTAGGCTTGGCCGCCGTGGCGATCCGATTGATCGGGCTGTTACGCTGCGAGAACTAATAGACTCTGGTCTGGCTAAGCGTCTTGCATCCAGCCCTTATGACCCGAATAATGCGGGTAGCGATCCTGGCTTTGGCCCAGACCCTAATGTAAATACAGGCGTTCCTACCGCCCCGACAAACTTTACCGCTAACGGTGCGTATAGCCAGGTAAATCTCTTTTGGGACATGCCGGTGTACGGTAATCACGGGAACACAGAGCTTTGGTCACACCCTTCAGACAGCATCGGTGACGCGACATTAACAGGAGTTTCTAGCGGCAAGCATTACATTGACGCCGTAGGTTCTTCCGTAACTCGCTACTACTGGATACGTCACATTTCTACTAGCGGTGTAATAGGGCCATTTAACGCTACCGCTGGCACTGGGGCCACGACAGCGGCGGACGTAGAGCACCTGTTGGAGACTTTGAACGAATCGATAACTTCATCAGAGCTGGCCACGGATCTGTCAACCCCTATTGGTAACCTGCCACAGAATACGGCGCTGGCTATTAGTGACGAAACTACTGCTCGCTCAGCTGCACTGGTAACAGAGGCAACAGCGCGTGCTGCGGCAATTGTTGCCTCGGCAGCTACGTTGCAGGGCCAGATTGACGACTTACTTGATATCGCTGCCTATGACAACGCCACTGCCTATGCTACTAACGATCAGGTTACTTACAATAGTAAGTTGTACAAAGCGTCCCAAGCAACGACAGGTAATTTGCCGACGAACACCACTTACTGGGCGCTTTTGGGTAACTACACAAGCCTTGGCGCAGCCGTTGGTAGCAACTCCGCAGCCATAATCCAGATTGATACGGTGAGCGCAAGCAGTGGGTCTGCTGCTGCAAGAGCTTTGCACGGTATACAAGCGGCAGTTAATGACGGGACTACTGGACTTGCTGTTACAAGGGCCTCTTTATTAAATGATTACTACACAGCCGCGACCACTGACACTGCTATTGCCAGTGCAACTAGCACGCTTGTCTCTACTACAACGCTAGGTAACTATACGACTACGGCGGGTTTAACTACTAACTACTATACAAAAACAGACGCTGACTCGGCTATTTCTTCAGCTGTTCAAAACTTGGTCTCTACTACAACGTTAGGTAACTATACGACTACGGCGGGTTTAACTACTAACTATTACACAAAAACAGACGCTGACTCAGCCATTTCTTCAGCAGTCACGGGTTTAGTTTCTACTACAACGTTAGGTAACTATACGACTACGGCTGGGCTAACTACTAACTATTACACAAAAACAGACGCTGACTCGGCTATTTCTTCAGCAGTCACGGGTTTAGTTTCTACTACAACGTTAGGTAACTATACGACTACGGCTGGGTTAACTACTAACTATTACACTAAGACAGACGCTGACTCGGCTATTTCTAGCGCTACTCAAAGCTTGGTTTCTGTTAGTGGTTTAGCGACAGCACTTGGGAGCTACCCGACAACCGCAACGCTAACTAATGACTACTATACTAAGACCGCCGCTGACTCGGCTATTTCTTCAGCAGTCACGGGTTTAGTTGCCACTACTACCCTAGCTGATTACACGACTACCTCTACGTTAACCACTAACCACTACACAAAGACCGCAGCAGACTCAGCTATATCTACGGCTGTTCAAAACTTGGTCTCTACTACAACGCTAGCTGATTACACGACCACTTCTACGTTAAACACTAACCACTACACAAAGACCGCAGCAGATCTAGCTATATCAGGCGCTATAACTACATTGTCTTCTGGCTTCGATGACCCTGATGGCACATCGAGCCTTGTTACGTTGCAGCAGGCGATGACGACACAAGCTTCGTTAAACGGCACACTTAAAAGCAGCTACGCTGTCAAGATCGATGCGAACGGCGCGATTGCAGGGTTTGGTTTATCAAGCACCACAAATAGTCTTGGCACCAATGAAAGCGAGTTTATTATAAACGCTGATAGGTTCGCGCTGATGCGTGGCGGCTCTGACACAAGCACAGCAGTAACACCGTTTACAGTGCAGGCCAATGACACAACGATTAATGGCACCTTAGTTCCTGCTGGCGTCTACATGGATGCGGCCTTTATTAAAACGGCTACCATTACTTCTGCAATGATTGGATCAATCAATGCTAACTCCATTACTAGCGGTACAATCAACGCGGGTTACATTTACGGCGGAACAATAGACGCAGCCAACGTAACTATTGCAGGCGTGTCACCCTCTTTTGAAATTAAGTCTGCATCGACAGGCGCACGAATGGAAATTAAGGCTGACGTTATTAAAGTCTTTGATTCCAACAACCAGCTGCGCGTTAAACTTGGGAATCTTACGTAGTGGTCGTCGGATTAGAAGTCTATGCGGCTAACGGCACCTTGTTGATAGACGTGTCATCCCGCGTTGCTCGTTCTGTGACAAGCGGCACGACAGCAAGTATTGCTAACGGCGCGGCTTTAAGTATTAGTGTTGCAGACATGACTTCGGGAGATGACTGGCAGGTTTACGTTTCGGCCAACTCACCGCCGCAATCGCTTAACGCCAGGTTCCAAGATTGTAACCGCTATTCTGGGTATTTCAAAATTACTAATAATATGGGCGTCGCGAGCACATTTGACTATATTGTTGCGAGGACAGGCTGATGGCTACGGGCCTTCAGATATTTAACAGCGCGGGTCAAACAGTAATTGATACCGAGCGAGGTGAGTCTCTTTTATATGCGGGGAATGCGAACACTTCATCTGCTAACAGCGCCTACCCTACTGCTAACTGGACGGGCAGCAATTTAATTCTAGCCAGGCCGCCGTCAACCAGCTACAACAACAAGTGCATCTCGCGGTACAGCTGGGGTGGAAAATGGGCTTTAGCTCAAACGGGTGCGGCAAACTCAGTCGTATGGCGTGAACTTCGAGCGCAGCATGAAGACGCTCTTACGCCTGCGGGATACGGACTCGTTGTTTACCGATCCGGCGGCACAGCGTCTACTGACATCTTGCTGTCAGCAACAGATTTAGATTCAACTGCCGAGTTAGTTGCGACAGGTAAGTTTAATGGCACTACGGGTACGGGCAATAATGACGGGTATTACCAAGACTTTACGATGGATAGCTCGCTCGACAAAGGCCGCTATTATGTGTTGGCGACCAATACACAGTCTCAGTATGCTCCAGGCGTGCGAGGTTCTACGCCGTACCAGCTTCACATTGATTACAGGTTTGATTACACCAATGGAAAGATCCGCATGCAGAATTATTTAGTACTGAATCAAGACACATCTGCAGCTGCCAGTAGTCAGCAATTGCGAGGCTACGACTGGGCTATTTTTTATGTTAAAAATGGTGGCTCGACAGACGATAACTTTTCTTAGATTGGAGAGACTTATGCACAAAGGACAACCTTGTATCAACGCGGCACCAGGCAAGAAGAAAAAGCCTAGTGTAAAGCGAAAAAAGAAGTAAGTGTGCCAGTGGCACAATGAAATAATAACTAAAAATAAATATAGTGAAATATCAAGGACTTAGAGACGCCGATATAATATTAGCAATCGTAATAAAACGAACATAAACCATTGAAATATAAGTACTTTAGCCCTTTAAAACCTACGAATCCCTATCCCACCGCCACACAATAAAGTAGTTGATAAATCAGTTACTTACGATACACTCCTTAGCCAGTGGCACATTTTTGGCACACCCAGGAGGGGAGTTATGGCAACAGTTAGGAAAAGAGGGGAAAATTACCACGTCCAAATTAGGCGCAAATACTTCCCGATACAGACAAAATCATTTCAATCTAAAGCAGCAGCCGCGTCATGGGCACGCCGTGTAGAAACTAGCATGGACGACGGCACATGGATCGACACCACCAAAACGCAGATAACAAACATCGATGGCATCATTGATAACTTAGTCCATTCGTTTAACCGCTTTGGGTTAGAGATAGACGGCCCAAAGACATCCTCACTTAACGGCATCAAAGCGTACTTTGGAAATGAGTCTATACACGACCTAACAGTTGATGACATTTTAGACTTTGCAGCATTTCGTCGAAAGACTGTCGGCGCTAACACCTTACAAAAACAAATGTACTTCTTTCGCCAAGCTATTAAGACGAGCCGTATTCGTCTTGAAGAGAATGTAGTTGAGGTAGCTATTGGAGAATTGACGACTCGTAAAATTATTATGGGTAGTAAGCAGCGCGACCGGCGTTTAGAACCAGGTGAATACGAGCGGTTGGTAAAAGCTGCGGGAAAACACAAGTGGATTATGTTGGCAGTTGACCTGGCACTGACCAGTGGTATGCGGATGGGAGAGATACACGCGCTCAAGCACGCTGATATTGACTTTGATAAGAGGCTTATCACTCTTTTGAGGAAAGATATTAAGTCTGAAGGAGGTAAGAAGGAGGCCAAAATACCGCTATTTAATAGCGTGAGAGACGTGATCCTACGTGGATATAATTACTTTGACGGGGGTGACACCCTGTTTAAGATAGAACGCGCGGGGTCTATTTCAGACAAGTTTGCCCTGATTGTGAAGAAAGCCAGGATAGAAGGTTTAGACTTCCATGACTTGAGGCACGAAGCCCTTACGAGAATGTTTGAGCCTAAAGAAAGAGGCGGTAGAGGTATGAGCATCGAGCAAGTAAAACTTGTCAGTGGGCATAGTAGCTTTGATCAGCTGGCACGCTACGTTAATCTCCGCCCAGAAGACCTTGTCGAACAAGACGACTAGTTACAGATCATCTTGAGCGATGGCACCGAGCGTTATTAGCATAAAAATTATTACGTACAAGATCATCACACACCTCTGTTTGAAGATGCGCATTATAACCAAGCACACTAAATATTAGTAATGCTATTACTGCATGACAAAAATACGTTTATCGCATTTGTTCTTGAAGATATTCTGCTGTTTCCGTTGTTGGGAAAAGGTATTTTTTACCGCGTTTTATATGCGGGATGTCAAGTTGGCCTAAATAAATCTGTTGGTATACGGAAGTCTTTTTTAGTCTTAGTAGATCGGCTAGTTCTTGTAAATCCATAAGCGGGCCATATTTTTTTTGTAGTAGTTCTGTAAGTGGCATTTGGCGATAGCTTCCTTTGATGTTGTAGTTGATTAGTGTCACTAATAAAGCTTAATAGTAACGCACTAAAAGTAGGTTAGCTACTCAATTATGAAATAAAAGTTAGCAAATTAGACAGGCTGTGAATAGGTTGTGCAGTGGGTGTTTTAGTACATCCATATGTTGGTAATTATAAACTTTTTATCTAATTTTGAATTAGCGGGAACGCGCGGTTCGGTGAATATAGTAAACTCACTGCTGCCCTTCTCTTGCACCAGATAGAACACTTGGTTTGACGTACTCCGGGGAAGGTAAGCGGTTTCTTTTTTTAGCATGTCTACGCAAATTAGTAGGGTTCCTTTGAATAGTTGCCAAGCATGACCTAAACCATTATCAACTTCTACCCAAATGCATTCGCTAACTTTGACGCAGAACTCGTTGAGCCTAGTGTCATAGCTAGTGGTTGAGTCAAGGACTTCTAAATCTGGGTTGTTTAGACTGAACCTTACTTTTTTGCTTTTAACGTTAGGTAAAGCGTTGTCAATATTTGGATCAAGTTCCTGCGGACTAACGTCTAAAAAATTAGCGATCTTTATTACAGTCTGAGGTGACATTTCAGTGATTGCATTTAGATACTGGCTAAACGCGCCTTGCGTCCAATTTAGTTTTTTTGCAGCCTCGACTTGAGTAATCTCCATTTCTTTTTTACGAACGTTCCATATTCGCTGGAGATTTTTAACAATTAGTTCCTGGTTATTGATACTCATTACCTAGCCCTCTCGGCTTAACTTGTAAACTTATCCAATCGCATAATTGCGGAATAGTAACTCGATGTTCATTATAGTACCTTTTTGTTATATTAGCTGTAAAGTTATTTGCTAATAGAATCAATGCGTGCTTTTCTATACCGACTATAACTGCAGCAGATTGACCGCAAGCTACCATTCGATTGAGCCATTGAATCTGCAAAGGCGCTAACGTGGTTTTTATAAGTGTTGAATCTCTAACGGGAAGTTTGGGTACGTATTTGTACTCGGCAAAAAGAATACCGGAGGGTCCGCCGTACATTACGTCAGGCACACCCCCGGTATAAGTATCGTGTATCTTCCACTTAAAGATTTCAGGTGGGAGTTTACGATGGATAGATTTTATGAAACTGTGTTCATTCATATGTTAAAGATGCGTTTTGGCCACCAGTGCATCAAGCTGGCAATTAAAGGTAAGGGGACCTTTAGCCATTAGTAATACTAATATACTTAGGCCGCATATTGAGAATAAAGTTGCTCTGCAACGTCGTAGTCTTCGGTCTGCGCCCAACCCATGCATGTAATATCAAGGTTTAGGTACGAACCTTTTGCATTTTCAACAGAACGTGGAGACACTTCCCATAACGCAGAGAAACGGTCGCCGCCTTTCATACCGATCTGACTGTTCCAAGAACGAGACACACGTAGTTTGGTGTTAGCAAACTCCATAGTGGCGGGAGTAATAGCGCCCGTCTTCTCATCTTTAATTAGCAATAGATGTACGTCTTGCTCAGTCGTAACCCAGTCTGTAGGATTAGCATCGTTGTCTACGGCTTGTCTTGCTGCAATAGCGGAATCAAACTTACCAAGTAAACGATTACCTTTGCCTGCGTTGCGGTCTAGCCAAACAGCCCATTCTGATTTAACAGTAACGCTAAGACAGTAAAGCTTTTTAGACAGTTCGCCTGTGACTGAATTCATAAACAGACCGGGCTTAGCTCCGTCTACGTAGTCTGCAGAATGCTCGTCTACCTCTTTGTTCATCTTCTGTAAAAGCTTAATGCGAGGTATTTCGACATTAGTACCGACGTTTTCATTGCCGCGAGTGTTTTGCAAGTTGATGTGTGCTGGAATTTTATCTCCAGATATTGCTAACGCTGTGCTACCCATAATATTTCCTTGTTAAAAGTTAAAAGTTAAAAGTTAAAAGTTAAAAGTTATTAACGCCAAGGCTAGTTAGTCCTGAAGTTAACTCGACGAAGAGTATTTGAAGATAAGCCGGGGACGTCTTCGCCAATATCAAGCAATTCCCGATACGCTTTGTTAGCCGGTCTTCGCTCTAAGAGTTCAAAGGCTTTATTTCTAAGAATGTGAGCATAAAAAACATCCCAATCTTCAACTTTGGCCACTGTAGTCTCAGTTATAAACACCTTTGCCCTATCGTTTTTAGTAAGCGATAAGCCATCGGCATCCATTCGTTGCATAAGGAGGAAGTCGATGTGGTCTTGTTCCTCTTTAAGTATTTTTAGGTCTGAATTAAGCCCATCAATAAGCTGTTTGTTATTAGCTTTTGCATCGATGAGGTCTGACATTTGTGCTGGTTTGGTCATGCTGCTTCTCCTGTCTTGTTAAGTTTTAGTATGGACAGTAGGTCTTCCATCTTGGTTAACTTACCTTCAAGCTTTTCAAATACAGAGTTTTCCCACGTGTCTTTGGCAGCGATCTTTATGACCTCTGTTTTAAGGGTTTGCCCTGCGCGATAGATGCGACGGTTAAACTGAGCGTAGTGTTCTGCGTTATAAGTAGGTGAGGCCCAGATAATAGTTGTTGCTTTGGTCATTGTTAGACCGTGGCCTGCTGATTGGGGGTGACAGAACACTACCTGAAGCTGGCCTGCTTGCATCCGATCTACTATGTCTTTACGTTTTATAGGGGGCGTTGATCCATCAATAACGCCGTAGTTGATTTTCATTTTTTCAGCAAGCGCTACCATATGATCGCGTTCATGTTTCCAATTGAAAGCTACCAACGAGTGTTTACGCTGCTCAACTAGCTGCATAACAAGCTCATATCTCTCGCCGTGAATGCTTTGCGTCACTCCATCCTGGTCATATACTGCACCAGTGCATAGCTGCAGTAGTTTCTTGACCTTAGAGCCTGCATTAATAGCGTTAATGGTGCCTTTACCTGTATACAGTATTGAGTCTGCTTCAAGTATTTTGTACTGAGCTAGTATCTTTGGCGGCAACGTTGTTGACATTGTTCTAAACGTTTGCGGTGGCATATCGATGCAGTCTTCTAGCGTGTAGCGAATGTTAATGTCTTTGATGCGCTCGCCAACAATTGCTTCTGCATCACGCTTGTCTATCCACTCTTGGCCGAAACCGTTGTTATGACAAGTGCATACTTCAGACCTAAATTTAAAAAACTTTTCTCCAAGGCGCTCTCCCCCATCTACCAACAACGTTGGGTGCCATATATCTAAGATAGTGTTGCTGTTAGGCGTGCCGGACATTGCTATTTTATAAGTAAACTTTTTAGATAGCTTGAGCGCTGCTTTACTACGTTGACTTGCTTTGTTTTTAAAGGCGGTGAACTCGTCAATGCATAACGTATCAAACCCCTTGAGCACACTTAAATTCTTAACGAGCCACTTAACAGCATCGTGATTTGTAATAATAATGTCAGCGTCGGATTTAAAGGCTTTTTCGCGGTTCTTTGCGTACGCAATAGTGTACGTAAGATGGGGAGCAAACTTATCAATGTCATCACCCCAGCTTGCGCCAAGGATTGATAGCGGTGCTAACACAAGCATACGTCCTGTTTTACGCTGAGAAAAAGCATCTATTACGCTGCGTGTTTTACCTGTACCTGGGTCTGACGTAACTAACGTAGCGGGGTTAGCTAAGATAAATTCAGAGGTGGTTTTTTGGTGTTCAAAAGCTTCCAGCATATTGATTCTCGTTTACTTTGTTTTACTTTGATTTCAATAAGTTATCTTCATAATATTAGCATAGCTAATACCAATGCTCAATAAAAAAGACGGGGTTTATGCGTCTTTTAGTGCTTTTGTTTATTCCTCTATTTCCTCTTTAGCGTCCCTTATCAAATCAGCGTGGCCAGCCATAAAACCTGCTGTTTGTTCCGCATGGTCGGGGTCTAAAGTGCCAGCAATTAAGAGCGTTGCTATTTCTAGTCGTCTTTCTCTGCTTACCTGGTCTGTCAGGCTTGTTACTAATCCGAACATTTCGTCGTCAGACATGTCGTCTTTATGCTCTCTAGACGCTCTTTCTTCAAGACTTTGTTCTGCCTGTTTTTTGGCCCTTTCTACGTCTATTTCTGAAAGGCCGGTTGCTAGGTTTTCTGCTATTTCTACGCACTGTTGGGCTTTTTCTTCTGTTGGCGCAGTAACGGCTAGCTCAAGTGCCGTAACTAAAGCATCAAATTGGCTCTCTGGTTTTTTCATTGCTATCTCCTATAGTGATTTTAGTTTATACGATTATTGGGTTAGTGCTCAATAAAAATAACAGGTTTGCTGCTAGACCAGCAGTAGCCACAAGAAGAGCAACTGTCTGTTTTACCGAGTTGTTCTGGGCATATAATGCCGTGCTCTGCGTACTCAGCTTCGCTTGCGTCGATGACATGAGCGCTGAACTCTGTGTCCCAGTCATCAGAAAACCGTATGCGAAACCGCTGCGGGTAGAAATTATTAATGTTTCTAATTAAACAGCCTAAGTGCGAAGTGTATGTATGGTGTGTGTATCCAAACACTTGCATGCCTGGGAACGTATTCATCCATCGCTGCCATTGCAGTATGTAATGTCCGTCGTAGAAGTCACCTAACACGTGCAACCGGACCACAAACCCTTCTGGATGTTTGCTGCTTAGTTGGGTTAGTTGTTGTTCGAGCTGGGGTATAAAGTTAGGGTCGGTATGATCAAACCTATGGGCAAACGGCATGTTGTCACCGTAGCAGTTGTCCCATTGTTGGCAGTCTGTAGGACAGGTAGCACGCTCTTCTAGTGACAGGGAGTACATTGTCAGACCTTTCCACATTTTGACGCTTACTTTATCGCCTAGTTTTTTGTTTTGTTTTCCCCGTTTCAACATAGATGGGCTTGCGGGCTTGACGCCTTTTAGATATCTCGTTCTCGGGAGGCGTAGATTTTTTACTGGGATTAGGTTCACGGCTAATGATGTCATCAAGGATCTCCTGTTTTATGTCAGCCGTCATGGCGCGATTAAACTTATCAATAAGCGTAATGTCGGATTTTTTTAGTCGGTAGGTTGTCCAGTACATAGCGTCTGGCGGGTCGGTTTTTAAGGCGTATTTGAAGTGTTCTTTTGGGGATCTTGCGTAGGTGAATCGCATTCTTCCTGTTCCTTTTTTTCTTTTGCAGGGCGCTTTTTTTCTAAGAAACTAAGGATTTCTAAGAACGTCCAGATTTTTAGAATTATGTTTAGCATTGAGTTATGAAAGTCTCCATTCACATAGAGGTGCATCGCCTTGTCCATACTGGCACCAGCGACACGCCTCTTTACTTGGTGTGGGTTGAAAGTTAGTTGCTGTAGTCATGCGTATAGCGCGCTTATGCCAATTAGGCGTAAATTGCATAGCTTGTTCCCTGGTGAATTGCTTTGTAGTTGTTTCGCCTTTGTCTAAATACCAGATTTCGGTTTGTACAAATTGTAATTCTGGAAATCGGAAGAACGTAGCAATGGCATATAGCAGCGCTTGCTGACTGTGTGCAATCTCGTTACCCCATTTTTTACCTGTTTTGTAATCTATAACACGGGCTGACGTTTCGTCTTGGTGTACAAGGGCATCAAGTTTTACGCGCGCCCAGGTTGTTTTTTCATTCCACCCTACAGCTTTCCACTCAACGTCGTATCCCCACTCTCCTTCTAGTTCTACTTGCGCTTTAATAAAACCATTACGTAGTTCTTCAAACTGACTTTTGAATTTGTTAAGCGTGTCAGGAAACTCACCGAGCGTGCCATTGACGTAGTCTTCTGCTTGTTGGTGTATAGCAGTACCACGTTCTGCTGCAGGGCCAGACTCTTCGCGTATCTTTTTAACTCGTGCTATATATGAACGGAATGGGCATTGCTCAAATACTTTTAAACCGGAATAAGACCATGAGGTTATTTCGCCTAGCTTTACGGGTATTTCTAGGGGCTTAATTTTGTCGGGTCTGTTGTTTTGCGTAAGTGTGATCATTGTATTAGTATCTCTAATATAGTTAGATCAAGCTAAAAGACGTTTGTCGTTATCTTCAAAGTATCCGTCGATTAAAGTTTGTTGGGCTTCTTCACTAATATTCCATGTAGTAATTAGCCCGTATAAAGGGGTAGCGTCTCGGTTTGCGTCTACGGCTCTTCTTCTTTCTGGTTCAAGACCGTTGCGGCTGAGCTTTTTACTAAAGTCTCGTTGGGAATAACGTGGGGTTTGTTCTGTTTGTATATGAAATACGGTCCGTAAATGTTCTCTAGGTATAACTGTGTATTCATCTTTACAAGAAGCAATCCAGCTTTTAACAAGCCGTTGGGCTGCAATGATTTCATTAGCGTGTAACACAGAAGCCGTATTAATTTCTAATATGTCAGCAAAGTACGGCAGGTTCCCGTCTTTGATTGCTTGGCAGAACTCATCAAATACTGACATGCTTACGTTACGCATCTGCTCTTTGGCTGTGTTGTCGATAGGTTGTTCTACAAAGCGTTGGCTGACTTTAAATGTAGCCAGTGCGCCTGCAAAAGCATACAGCTCGTTGTCAATTTCTTTAGTGGCAAGACGCTTTGGCATATCAGGATACTTAACAATCAACTTGGTATCTTGCCTGGGACCGATGTTGTATCGTCGATCGCCTGACTCGATGTTGACGGCGTCAACTCTGTTGGTTAGAAATATATAGTTAGTGTAGCTAGCTATTTCTTTTTGGTTAGCCCGCATGCCTCGTATAGTGAGTGTTGGCTCGGTGATTTGGCTTTTTAGTTTGTCAGCCATCTTGCCTGCACCTGATGAGGATGATGCCATGTGAAACTCATCAACAATTAAGAACAACGCGTCCCGCATATAAAGGTTGAATTGCTCTTCCATATTCTGTAGGTAGCGCATTGGCACGTGATCGTTGCCAAATAGCTTGCGTAGTATGCGTGAATAGAAAACACCTTTGCCTGTTCCTTGTGTACCTGTTAGTACCCATGCAACTTTAGTTTTTTGGCGTGTTTGGTATATGTGAGCAAGCCAATTAATGAAGCGTTCAAATTCTTCGTCGCCTTCACCTAGCATGTGGTAGATGACACGGTATATTAAAGGACACTTATCTTTTATTGTTTTGGCATAGCCAAACTCAATAGGCGTTGCAGGCTCGTCCGGTGCCAGGACGTACTTGGTGCGTGTGTACGTGTTGACGTAGTAAGGTACTTTCTTAAAGTTTACTGCTGAATCATTTGATGTAGGGTCAAAGACAACGCGCCCATCGGGTATAAAGTCAGGGGCTATTTTCCCGTGGCTCATAAAGAAATCTTCTACGTTATTCTTATTACATGGTACTAATGGATAGTCCTCTGAAAACTGTTCTTTGTTTGGGTCGTATACACCGTTAAAGAACGTATCAGTGTTGTAATCACGCATGATGACCGGGAACTCGGCGCGTCCTGCTTCTTGCATATGCTCTGCATACGTTTCAAACACAGACATGTAGAACTCTGGATCAGCTTTTTCTATTTCAAAAATAGGCTCATCTTTAAAATTGTACATGTATGTAGGTTTTTCTATGTTGAAATAATATGCAGATGAGTCGCCGCCGTTGATGTTACAACGCACGTATGGAAAGTTTGTGTTGTCTGCAATGTTGATTGACATGCGGTCAGGGTTAACAAGAACTTCTTCGGTGATACTGTCGATTGAGGCCAGGCGTGTTTTAGTTTGTTTCTTTCTGAAGCCTGCGTCTTCGCGCAACTTGTCTTTGCAACTCTGAGCTTTTTCATAAACTTTTTGCGGAGACACGTTTTGCATGAGTACGCCAAGATCAAAGCTGTGCTGCTCTCGTGTAACGAGTATTATTCGATCGTTGTCATTAGCAAAAGGATTGTCAGTAGCATCTTCAAAAGATGGTGTGCCGATAAATACTAATTTGGAGTTGTCTGCTACTGATGAGTCTAGTGGAAACTTTAACGACTGCCCATTGACTGATAGCCCTAACTGGGAAACAAATAAGTCTGATTCAAAGTTAGCGTCTTGCAACCAAAGCTTAATAGTTTTAGGCGGCATTGCAGTTTTAAGGAACATAAAGATATGTAGCGACGTTTTGTCGCCTTTAAGTCCTAGACTTGATGAAGCTTGTGCAATGTAGCTAACGTTTTGTAGTTCTTGTGGCAGCTCTCCAATAATCTGATTAGAGAGGTACATAACATCTGCGCTGCTAAGTTTGTTTGTGTTGAGAGGTTTAGACAGCTTTACTCCGTCTACATCTAGTACCAATAGGTTTGATAGAGCTGTGCGATTAGTGTGCCCTGCCCTACTTTCTCCGACTAAGTCCCGTTTTAGATCGCCCTTAAGCATGCAATGCCCTAGTGCGCCATGATCACGGATAAGCTGCTCCAGTTGTGTTAACCCTTTAAGATCGACGGCTACATCATGCGTGTGCGATGACACTGCTTTGACGTGCGGATACGGGGTGAACAATTTTTCTAGGGAGTAGTGCTTACTCAATCGGAGGCCGTTTTTTGCCTCCAAAAAAGTTACTCGCATTTACAAATTCGCTCCTGCTGTTAATTTAGTATTAGTGTTACTAATTCTTTTCGTCCTGAAAAAATACTTCTGAGCGGTCAATTTTTACGTCCGTGTCTGCTTCAAAAGAAAGGCGAACCTGGTTGCGGTCTATGCGATTTACGTTTAGCACAACCACTGTATTGTTGTCTTTGTGAATGACAACTGACTCGTTAGTTTTTCGTGTTAGTACTAGTCGTGACATTATTTGCTATAGCTGGTATCGAACCCGCCCTCTGCGTCAAGTGGAATATCAAGGCACCAAGAAGGTGCTATGCACATATCTTTAATGATACTTTCCATTGTAGCATGCGGGTCAGTATTAGTAGCAATAATAATAATTTCATCGTGTACTTGTAGTGCAACACGCTCCCCGTTACGGTGGCTAAGTCTTAACATACTGTCTGTTATTATTATCCTGGCTAGTGCTTGAATCACGTTCTCGGTAATACGACCTCCGTACGTATACGTTGTTTTGCCTCGTGATTGGTAGGCTAAACCCTCCATTGTTGTGCGCAATCCTTCGTATCTCAAGGCCATGCCATTAGGCAGGCGAAGGGCGTGGTGTTCAACGTTTAGAGGGCCATACTGATACCCAAAGTTATCTTTGTGCATAGTTTGTTTTACTAAGTCTTCAAGTTTAGTCCAGAGCAATTTAATTCGTGGGTAAGTGGCTCTGTAAGTATTTACTACTTCTTTTGCTTGGGCGTCACTGAAGTTGATGGCAGGTCCCATTGCACCTGCTCGTAGTGTCATTGCAAACTTCTTATGCCCCATGCCATAACCAAGGCCGAGTATCGCTACTTTACCGACGAAGCGTTCCTGGTCGGTGATTTTGCTAACGGGCTTGTCATAGATCAGCGAGGAGAAGGCTTTGTAAACGTCGACGCCATCGCGAAATTGCTGCAGCAGTTCTTCTTCCCCGGCTAACCAGGCAAGCATACGTGCTTCGATCTGACTTAAGTCAGCTACATAAACAAAGTGCCCTTCTGGTGCTATTAGGCATTTGCGAAGTTCTGATTTACGCGGCAGGTTTTGTAAGTTAAGTTTTTCTGTGCCACCAAACCGACCTGTATGCGCTGCATAGTATTTTAAGGGTACAGGTAATGTGTCATCGTCATTAGCTGAGTCTAACAGCCGTTTGCTTCTTGTCTCTGATAAGCGGCTTTTAACCATGACACGTGCAGCCCACAAATCTTTGTGCGCTGGATACATGACTGCCATTTGCTGGAAGCCAGGATCGTTTTTACCAAGGGCGGGTATATCTTTACCTGTTGTAGGGCTTTTCTTGGTGGGCGGTTCAATGTCTAAAACATCTTTGATGTATACGGCAAATTGTTTATTGCTTGATAATATTTTTCTATCGACGCCAGCGTTTTCTATGACGGCTTCAGCAAGTTTAAATTCTTTCTTGTGATATTTTTCTAAGCGAGGCCGGTCAATTTTTAATACCGGCTCGCAGAACATGCGGCATATTAAATCGATGATGTTGAGTTCTTCGACAGGATACCCTGGGAGCATTCGATGAAAGCATGCGTAGGTTACGTCACAGTCTTGTATACAGTAGACGCCTAGCGCTTTTTCTATGTCAGGAGGTAAGTCGTAGATACCTTTTGTTTTGATGAGATCGTCACCCTTTCGCATTTTGTCGTTGAATGGGTACAGACGAATAGCAAGGTCTTTGAGGGACGCTGATTGACCAGGGAATAGTCCGCTGCTCATTGCACGTGTGTCGTAGTAGTACTTAGGCGTTAGGTTGTAGTGATGGGTGAGGATGTAGGCGTCAAAGTTTGTGTTGTGACATAGTATGGCTACGTTTTGCCAGTTTAAGGCGTGTAGTGCATCAGCAGTTTCGTCGGCGCCAAACCATTCGGTCGGGCCGTCATTTACTTTAATGCCTACGCCTTGCACTTTGAACATTTTGTGTTTGACGTACGTCATTGTGTTGAGCTTACGAAGGCTTATATCTGTATCGTAGTATGTTTCAAAGTCGAGAGTGATCAAATCCATGATGGGCAGTGCCTTATTTTTTGGACAAGCTATTTTTACCGTGGCTGTTAAAGCTGGGTTTATCTATTTTTTTGACGCCATAAGGAAGATGTTCAATGACGCCTCCTGCTGCGAGGAATCGTTTTGTGTCGGCGACTATTCTTTTTCTACGAGTTGAATATTTGTAGGTTTGTCCGATTGACATTTTTGTCCCTTGTTTTTAAGTTTACGTTGTTGGTAATCGCGTTCTTTATCGCTGACTATTAGCCAGGCGCCTTTTAGTAAGACAATAAAACCTATAAACGCCGCAGCGGTGATTAGTAGTTCTACTAAAGAGGCCATGTTTAAAATCCAGGTGCGTCGCCATATGAGGATTCGCATGCTCGTTGTGCGAATATTTCTGACGCTTTGTCGTCAAAGTCGTCTGATATTTTTGAGTACAGTTCTGGAAATTTTTTCATTACAACGACATTTACAAATTGAATTTTGTCGTATTGCATGTAGTCTTGCCGAGTTGCTACGTCATGTTCATTACTAAGTTTTATATATTCTTTAGTATCCATCGCTCGATCCTCGAGTTTAGTAAGTTGAGATTAGTTTTTTTGTGTACCACTCCGATTTATGAAGGTCTTCTAAAGATTTTGATTTACGTTCGTATCTCCATAAGTATTTTAATGCGGCGCCTTTGCAGTACCCTCGGAAAGCTTCGAGTGTCATAGAGGCTCTTATAGCATCTATACATTCAATGTCGCTTGACGTTGATACATAGTGATTGGGGCTGTTGACCATGTCGTTTTCTAAGACAGTAGTTTTTGTGCTTTCTTTGAGGGTGTCCCAATTACCAGGAGTAGTTGCTGTTATGCCCATAGGTATTAGTCTGTTAGTTAGTGAAGGCGCGTTTTAGCCACTAGTGCGCTAAGCTAGTTATAAAGGGAGGGGGGCCCTTGGCTTTAGTTTGTTCTTATTACTAATACTAATATTAGCGACACTAATAAGTCAAGATCTATTTTATAAGTGCGACCAGTCGATATGAACGGTGCCATTTTTATCGACAGTTTTCGTACCGCCAAACTCTGTGATGAGTGGCTCTAGGGTTTTGTTTAAGGACATATAATCAGGGCGGTTTTCTGGTTCTGATAATGCAGGGTTTGCTCGTTTAACTTTGTAGAACCCAAGCCCCTCTTCATGGTCGCTTGCGTCATAGGATGCATCGTCAGTGACTGCACATAACATTGGTTTAGACATAACTATTCCTTATTGGGGGTGAACGGTTTTCCAACCGAATTTACGGTAGGGGAATTTATCGGTTTTACTCATACCGAATTTTTCTGTGCGCATTGATCGCTTTGCAACAAATAGCACGATGCTGATGATTAAGCCTGCAGTAAGTCCTGCAACCATCCCGGCAAACGTGCCTGCGAATATCCACATTAAAAAGAATGTTGCTATGACATCGACTGCTATGTCGAAGCGTGCAATACGTCGTAAGTTGAATTTAAAGAGTAAGAAGAGCAGACCAGCTGCTGCAATAAGTCCTGCTGTGAACATAAGGTTCTCCTAGATGGTTAGTTGGTTTATCCTTGTAAGATGCGTGCCCATGCTAGGGCTAATTGCTCTTTGTCTTCTTCTGTTGCGTTGACAAAAGGCGTATTCATTGCATCAAGCTTGAAGCGTACTGCTTGTTCTACTAGGTTGGTTGCCCTCGCCCACTCTATACGTCGGCTAATGGATTCCATTGAAGTTTGAAAGTCTTCCATTACGTTTGCTCCTCGATGGGTTCGTCGGCATGGTAATTAGGATCAGTTAGTACGTCGCCGCGATAAGCGCTGAGTTTTACGACTTTGCACACTTCGCATACTAGGCATAGCGGCATGCTTCGAGCGTCGTACTCCCACCAAGAGTCTTCGTTGTCGTGCGTACAGTATTGTTTGTTGCTCATAGCTAATGTCCTTGGTCTATGAGGGTTTGAGCGAGTTCTTGGGCTTTGATATAGGCGTTGTCGCGTTCTTCTTCGCGCCCCGCCATTCCCATATAACCCATAAACTGTAGTTGAAACTGTAATTGTTCGGCGGTTGTTTTTTCGTTAGTAGTCATGCTGCTAATACCTCTTGAGCTATGTCCCAGAGCTTTCGATTAACGTCGACGTTCTGTTTGATGGACGTGAGTGGTTTGGAGTCTTTGTAGCGAACGACACTTCGTCCGTAGCGCTTGGTTTTGCCAAGTACTTGCATACCGCCACGCAGAACTGACTCTTGGACGCGGTTAAACACTGTCCATGCGTCATTTGGAGTATCTTCAGGGCGTTCTGGTGTGAGTACCTGGTTAATAGTACGATCTGTGTAGACGTTACGCGTATTGAGTCCTAAGTTGTATTGATCCTGTGTGTCGTAGCGCGTGTCTAAGGCTTTTTCTGCGAAATGCATGATCTGATCTGTATCAGGCGTGATGTTCTTCATGTTATGCGTCATATGCGCGATGTCTTCTAACTTGCCAGCGGTGTATTTGAGTATGTCTTCAAAGCTGTCTAAGTTATTTTTGTAGTGGATCATACGCTGGTTGAATCCTTCGCCTGCGATGATTCCATTGCTGCATATAAATCGGTAGATACCAGCAAATAACTTCATCGATGATTTACCATCGTGTGAGTTATAGAAGATAATTTCTGGTTGCTCGGCGGGAGTTTCATGTTTGAAGAAGTCACGTCGTTTTGCAAAGGCCATTAGGTGCTGACCGTGTAGGTTAGCTTCTTGTGTTCGCCCTTGAACTTGAGCGGCTTGCGTTACGCCGTAGCCATAGTCATTCATGATCTCAATGGCTTGAGCTGAGTTGAAGTTACCATACTTACTAGATAGATCTTCTGCGTAGTCATGGGCGTAAACTGCGGGCGAGTTAGCGTGTATTTGACAACTGGTTAGGAAGTCGTTGTTACCGTTTCGTGAATATATCAAGTCTGGCATTAGTTTCTCCTTGCTTAGTTATAATTTAGGTTTAGTTAGTACTGGTTTCTTCTAGTCCGTCCATCCATTCGTACGTTTGTCCGTACATCTGGGCTACTGTTAGTACTTCAGGGAAGTGAGCTGCAAGGCAAGCTTTGCCGTTAGGGCTGAGTTGGCAGACTGCAGAATGTAAGTTGTCGGCGGCACGTAATAGAGGCAGGACGCGAGTTTCTGCGATGCCTGCTTTTGTGATGTTTTCGCCAGTTAAAAGTCGTGTTGGTGCTATAAATGTATATTCCATTATTTGTCCTCGATTAAGAATTTGGGGTGGGTTTCGTAGTCGGATGACTCTATTACTGCCGTTATTGCTACAACGTCCCAGGTAGTGAGTAGGTCTTTATACCGGGCGCGGGCGCGGGCCTGGTCATCGAAGGTTTCCCAGTGATCGTAGTTTTCCCCTCGCGCGCCGGTGTTGCGGAGGTATATATTGGTGTAGGCTACGATCCAACACCGCCCTGGGCCGTCGGCAATATTTATTATGTTCATGATTCGTCTTCGTTTATGGATTCTGTGACAATCATTCTTGCTTCGGCGGCGTATTTTTTGATCGTCGGTAAGCACCTTATATACAGCTCTTCTTCTTGAAAGGTGGCGCACACTTCAGAGCAGATGAGACGTTCGTCTTCTAAGTAAACTGTGACTGTAGGTATTGTCATGACTTGTCCTCTGTTGTCTTAAGAATGGTTTTTTCGGCTGGAGTCATACAGTCTTCGCATATGATGTAAGCTCCGTCAGAGAACTCATGGCATCCCGGTTTGTCAAAATAGTCTTCGCCAAAGACATCGTATGGGCTTATGTTTTCGTCAAACGAGATGGTTTTGTCACAACGGTCGCATTCTTGACGAGCGCAGTCGTAGCAGCAGTCACCTAAGTCACTGTACTGTCCGCAGTTGACGCATTTCCAGTTCATGAGCTGTCCTTTATCGAGATCCGGTTCGGTAGTCCGCCCACGAAGTAGGCACGTATCCTTTTGGGTAAAACACGTCGCTTGTTTCTGTTGGCAGAAACCCTAGTTTTTTAACTTGTTTTGCTTTCTGTAAATAGAATGTAAACGTTTGTATAGCTGCTGTGAGACTGGCTTCACCATCTTGGAATATAGCTTCGTCAGTCATATATCCGTCAAGATCTTGATAGATAGCATCAGCTTCAGCTTGTGTTTTTGGGTTGATAGGATGTTCATACATCGAGTGCATACCGTTCTTATCAATGTGGTTGTAATAGATTGTGTCACTCATGCTTCGTCCTTCTGTTTTAATTTAATGTCAGTAGCACAGTCCGTAGCCAAAACTAATGGCTGACACATTTCTTTAAACCACTGTTTCAGCGTCATCCTTGAATTAAGCCAAGACTTCCACATTTGCTTCTCGTTCATAGTGTCTATTAATCTAGTCATGATTTACCTCGGTTCGCGTTCTACTAGGTTAAAGACGCGCCATGTTCTATCGTCACAACAGTTTGTTTCTGACCCGTCATCTGACGCTTGATATACAATTAGATGTAGTCCATCTTCGTCATCACGTATGTTTAGGTCGACGTGCCCTTTACCATGTGTCATTACTGTCCAGTAGCTTTCATGCATTGGCCAGTCAGCTGTTGTGGTGGTGCATTTGCTTCCATTAATAGTGGTCATGACTTGTCCTCGATTTCTTCTATGAAGAATTTGACGTGCACAAATCCACCTGACATGGAGGAGATTGTGAATTTATGTTTAGAAGTGTTTATCCATTCTAAGAACTCGGCTAAGTTTTTAACCTGTAATGTCATCATGATTTACGCTCCGCGATTAGTCGGTCTAGCATTTCAGCGAATAAGTGCAAATGTGCGTGTATTTCGTCATCTTCTTCGAAGTGAAATTCTTTTCTTGGTGCTAAGGCTGAAGCAAGTTCTACATAGCTTGGACCGTTGAGAAAAAGTTTGAACTGATGATTTTTTATATCTTTCAGTTGAGCTTCTTGATCTCGTTTTTGTTGGAGGGTAAGCCGTTCGGGTTTTGGTAGTTTGCTCATGATTCATGCTCCGTTGCAAAATAGTTGACAAGACGGGACAACCTTTTTGCGTTACTTACAACAGCATCGGTTCTTGGGCCATCACGGTTAGGAAGGTCTGTGTCGTAATCTATTACCCACTGGCATACGCACATAAGTTCTTCGGTTTGCTGCGCGGTTAGTTTTATGTTGACGTTGGTTTGCGGGTTGTATTTTTGCTCGTAAAGCAAGTCTAAGATACTGTCTCGGGATCTGGTGGTTTCGTCGTTATAGCCGAGAGCTAGTTTATATACTTCAGAGATAAAGTCTTTGTTGTTCATGATTCGTCCTCCACGTTCCAAGCAACTCGATTAGCTTCTTTTAGATCTTCAGGGGTGTTTTCAAAGCCGAACGCTTCTTGAATACCTAGAACGTTCCAGTCACTTAACTCATAAACGACGGGTTCTTCGTATTGATCATGTGCAAGCAAAGTTTTTGTTGGCATTTTATTAAGCTCGATCTGTGCGGCTTTAACTGCGTCGTCTTCGTCGTTTGCTTTAACTGTGAGGGTAAATTCAATGGGTTTTGATGCGAACACGCGCACTTCGTAGAAACCTTCTCGCCAATCTTTTTCTATTTTCATGATTAGTGTATTCCTTGGTGAGTGGCGATCCATTGTTCTGTAAAGTCTTTTTCGATCGCAGTTTTTGCGTTTAAGATTATTTCTGATACGTCTTTGCCACTGATTTTTGTTTTAGGTTCTGATGCAAATGCGTCAGCAAGTTTTTCTAATACCCAAAGCAGGTCGTCTAATGGGGCTACAACAGGCGTGTTTTCGTCGCTCATGATTCGTACCTCTTGTGGAGTGTGTCGAGGTATTTGTGGAAGTCATCGAGTTGGCACGCTACAAAAGCGAACGTTTGTGCTGCGTAGTAACATAGCTTGGCTGATGCGATGAGTGTGTATTTACGGATGATGTGTAACAGACTGACATAGTTGATGTTCATGGCGCGTTCCTCGCGTTATTAGCTTTACTTATATTAGTATTGCTTATATTTCAACATAAATAAAGAGCTATTTTGTAAGCAGCATAATTTAGGCTGCGGGAGCTGGCGGCTTGTGTAGTTGATTTCTGGTATGCACACATGTCGGCTGCCAGGGGGCGCAGGTGTGTGTTGCAGGCACGATGTCACGGAGACGCGGGCGCTTCGTCCCTCTCCGTGTGTGCTTTGAGTATAAAAAAACCCACTGACTAGATAACTAATCAGCGGGCTGGTGCTTGTGTATGCTTTAGTTGTTTAGACTAAGTTACATAAGCGGCTCCTTATTAAGGTTAATACTAAGCAGCTTTACGCGCTGCCCGTGCTTCTAATAGTGTAGCTTTGACAGTCGTTCGTTTTTTCTCGTCGAGTGTCTCTTGTATAATGGACATTTCTGCTAGCGCTTCGTCGAATGACATACACTTGCAGCGTGGTGACCATTCGCCTGTTATAGCGTCAGGCTCTGATGGTGCGAAGTAATACAAGTCCATAACTAAATCGTTACCTAGAGCTTGCAAGCATTCTGCTTGTGTTATAAGCAATGCTTTGTAGTCGTTTGTAATGATATCCGGTATTTGTTTGTTACTTGCTTTGACTTCTACCAGTTCTGATACGCGTTCTGATGGATCAATACCGTATATATCTGACTCTCTGTTGTTTGCAGTAAACAACTTGCGAGCGTTCCAACATACTTTATCCATTACAGTTTGCATATAACCGAGGATGGCTAGTTCGTTGTACAAGCTGTCGTCGTCTAAAGATGCAACGAATGCGTCAAAGAACAAGTCGTCTATGTCGGTTGTGCCATCTGAAAAGCTTAAGATGTATGTACCGACGTCGCCTTTGTAACCTTTGTAGTTAGACGTGTCGCCGATAGCTGCGTGTAGAAATGATTCGTTTACTTTAGCCATGATTAAAATTCCTTAAGTAGTTGTGAAGTGGTTAGGTTTTCGGTCGTGCTGTTTTCTATAGCGTCTAGCGCAGATTGTATGTCTGCGGTGCTGACGTCTACGCCAGTAAAGAAACTAAATGAGTAAGCGTATTGCTCTAGTACTTGTTGACGGTTATCAATAAGTTCCATTAGATTTGCTCCTCTATAAGCCCGTCTATATCCATAGATGTTTCGAGCGTTAATACTGCGAGTATGGCTAGTAATAGATCAGCAGGGTTTTCTTTCAGGTGCCGTACTAGTTTGTTAGCCTGTATTCGTGTCCATAACGTAGGTGTTATGTTTTTCATGTTAGCCTCCAATAAGCTATGTACGAATCGTTATTGATTCACTAAAACAACCGACCAGCGAGTCGGAACGACGAGCGTATTGCTCTGTCCTCGACATGTGCTGATCAGTTGACGAAACTGCTGATTTAACAACAGTATGTTACGTCTTATAGTTAATGTAGATTATTAAGATGTGTACAATGTGTACAACGAAATGGCCAATGTGTACAACGTGTGTACAATCAACGAAAATGGCTGAAACGTATGGTATGACTGGGCTAGAGCTATTTGTGTACAATGCGATAATGTTTTTGTTTAAAGTTCAAAAGTAAGAAATAAAAACAGAAAAACAGCGTATTTACGAATGTGTATATAGCAACTTCAAAAATCGTTGTACACATTGTACACATTGCGTCTTAAATCGCTGAAACGTAGGCTATACGTGGCCTGTAGCGTGTACAACGATTGGGCTAAATCATTGTACACACGTTGTACACATTGTACACATTCGTATAAACGTCGCATAAACGCCTGCGAGGCGGAGACGATCGTGTATGTCACAGGTTGTTATGCTCCAAACGTTATGAAGTGGCGTCGACTTATGTTGCGTGACGTAAGATTGCTACGTTGAGGCTTACCCAATTGACGTTGAACGTTGCTCGTTGCTCGTTGTTTGTTAGCCCACCGCTGCCATGCCACTGCATACTCGTCCTTAGTCATGCGCCGCGCGCCTCTAGTCGTTGGCTGCTTGCGCCGTGGGTCTAGTAAGTGGACAAGGCCTAATAGAATAGATAAGAACAAAACGTTAGATACTACAAATAATAAGATGCTAGACATGATAGATACCCCAATGAATTATGAATAATCGATATTGATTAGTTCACAAACAATCCGACACGTAATCTCGAAGAGATAAGTCGAATTCCATAGGGGTTACTGGAGGACAAGGTTCCTTAAACTAAAACGAAAACAAGGTTCCATATAGTAAAAAAAGGGAAAGGTGCTCGGTCTCTCAGGGAAGGGGAGATAGTGTGAGAGCGATTTATAAAAGATATTTCAAATTTTTTTCTCGGCCTTTTTTTACGCGACATATTTTTATTAGTATTACTAATGCACATGTGTATGATGTAGTATGGAAGACGTAAAAATATGTAACACTTGCCATATAGCCCTGCCCCGCGAGGCGTTCGGAGGAACAGACGTCATCCGCAACGCTTGCAAAAACTGCGTTGCAGGAAAAACACGTAAGAAGTGGTCAAGCTCCTACCAAGAGTACTTAAAAGTGCTGCATAACCAGAGTCGATCTAAGCGTAGGCAGACAATGGACTGGCTTATATCAGCCGAATTTGTAATAGCACTTTGGGAGCAGCAATTAGGACAATGTGCGCTGTCCGGTGTGCAAATGACTCACCACCGAGACGGCTCTGGAGCAAAGGAATTCAATGCCTCAATAGACAGGATAGACCAAGACCAGGGATACACCCCCGGAAACATCCAACTTGTCTGTTATCGCATCAATATTCTCCGCCATACGCTCCCTATAGACATGTTTTATTGGTGGATCAAGACAATTCATCAACATTCTTGTGATTAATTATTAGCTCTGCTAATATCTCGTAATGGAAGTAGAAATGATTGCGATAGAAGGTTTAGACAAAGCGCTTATTGGTACGGGCCTTAATGGAAGTACCGAAGTTTTAGTGTACGACGCTGCAAAAGCAGAAACCTTATTGTTTGAAAACGGTTTTGGCGCTGAGTCTTTGCACGATTACCTCTATACCGTGGGCATAGACGACCTTGGTCACAGTGCCCCTCTATTTGTGTACTTGGATGACAAAATCAGCGATGAATTTAGCGATGAAAGACGCGGACACCTCTCCCTCGTCCACTGAAACTGTAAGCGCGCACACAGATTTTCAGTCTCAGATGCCCTACATGGGTCTGACTTTGGGAGACCTAACCGTCCAGCAAGAAAAGCTGGTGACGTTAATGGCTAGCGGCATGACTATTGCTGCTTCTGGCCGTGCAGCGGGCTATGCCAGCAGCCAAACTGCGTATGACGCGGCAAAACGTCCCGCAGTAAGACAAGCATTGCAGTATTTTCGCGAGCAGATGCGCGAAGAAGTGAAGTTTGAGCGGCAGAATGCGCACTCTATGTACATGGAGGCGTACACATCTTCGGCTACCGCTACAGAAATGAAGAATACAGTAGATTCTTTGGTGAAGTTACACGGATTAGCCACCCCAGACACTGCTGTACAGGTGAATATTAACCTAAACCAGACCGCCAAGCAGCTTGAGCGACTGTCTGATGAAGAACTGTTAGAGCTAGCAGGTAAAAACACTAACTATTTAGAACCACAGAGCGATTAATTATGGCTAAGAAACCAGCTAAGAAGAAACCCCTCCGCAAGATGGCCACTAAGGATGCAATACCCGAGATAAAAAGGCGTCTTGCAAAAGCCAAAAAAACCGCAAAAGACACGCGCACAGCGCAAAAGAAAAAAGACGCCGCGGGCGGCTATAAAAATACTTCTCTTGGCAAATTGCCAACAGGGGTGTTTTTAGATCGAGTCAAAGCCAGTATGAAAAAGAAACCCGTTAAGAAGGCGAAGTAGTTTATGGCTAGTACTGAATTTCCACATGATAAAAAGCAGGCTGCAGCACAAGTTGCAAAGCTAAAGAAAGCTAACGCTGCTAAGAAGAAACCTGCGGCGAAAAAGAAAGGCCGGTCTATTCTCGGGAGGCTGATACGTGGCGAGAAGGTTCTCTATGACATGAAAAAAAGAAAGCTTATCCTTGAACCCGAGAATAAAAAGAAACCAGTTAAGAAACCAGTTAAGAAACCAGTTAAGAAGGCGAAATAATTATGCCAGCAGGTAAAGGAACATACGGTAGCAAAGTAGGCCGACCCAAAAAGAAGAAAAAACCGATAAAGAAGCCCTACTAGCATGGACTGTTGGACGTGCAAAACGGAGCTGATTTGGGGTGGTGACCACGATATAGACCCGGAAGAGGACGATAGTCCCTTTTGTATGGTGTCTAACTTTAGTTGCGCCACGTGCCAGGCCTACGTTGAGTTTTATGTACCAAGAGAACTAGAAATTTAATTTATGACCGAAGAAATTGCGAAGCGAAGATGTCGCCGGTGCAAAAATACGCACCCCGAAACGCTTTTCTCTAGCGAAATTGACGGTCTTTGTGTGTATTGCAAGGCAGATGATGCAGAAGCGCTACCTGACCCAGATAAACCCGAAGCCTCTGTCGCCGAAACAGAAGAGGCATCTGTTGAAGACAAAGCAAAAGCGGAACTCGCCCTTAGATTCCTCACAAGAAAGCGCCTCCTCCCCTTTATCGAGCGGTTTAACCCCGACTATCAAGCCGGATGGGTCCACAAAGACATCTGCCGACGCCTTGAACAGTTCTCAAAAGACGTCGCTGAGAAAAAATCTCCAAGACTTATGCTCTTTATGCCACCTAGACACGGCAAAAGCACACTTGCGTCAATTGGCTACCCTGCTTGGCACTTGGGTCGGCACCCTGACCACGAATTTATCTCTTGTTCCTACTCAGGTTCGCTTGCAATGGGCTTCAGTCGTAAAGTCCGTCAATTATTACGTGAACCTACCTATAAAACGGCTTTTAAAACGCGGCTCGACCCTGATAGTCAGTCTGCAGAAGCGTGGCTCACAACAAGTGGCGGCGGTTTCGTCGCTGCTGGTGTCGGCGGCGGTATCACTGGTAAAGGTGCTCACGTACTTGTTATTGACGACCCCGTTAAAAACCGTGAAGACGCTGAAAGCCAGAATAACAGAGACAGTAACTGGGACTGGTATACCTCCACAGCATATACCCGCCTTGCTCCTGGTGGTGGTGTGCTCGTTATTCTTACTCGCTGGCATGACGATGATCTTGCAGGACGGTTACTTAAAGCAGGCAGCGAAGGTGGAGATGAGTGGGAAGTAGTTAGTTACCCCGCTATCGCCGAAGAAGACGAAGAGTTTCGGGTAACAGGTGACGCATTGCATAAAGAGCGGTACGACGAGGTATCGCTAGACAGAATACGAAGAGCGGTTGGCCCTAGAGACTGGTCAGCGCTGTACCAACAGAACCCAGTTGCTGATGAAGGCGACTACTTTAATAGAGGCATGATTCAGTATTTTCACAACGATGACATAGATGTTGACCGCATGCGCTACTACTGCGCGTGGGACCTGGCGATCGGCAAAAAGGATCGGAACGACTATTCGGTTGGAATGGTAGCAGGCATCGATGAAAACGATCAGCTCTTTATAGTAGATGTCGTTAGAGGCCGGTTTGATGGCTTCGAGATTGTAGAGCAGATACTAGATCTGTACGAAACGTGGAAACCCTCAATCATTGGTATTGAGAAAGGCCACATTGAGATGGCACTTGGTCCGTTCCTAGAGAAACGCGTCAGAGAACGCGGACTCCACGAAGCGTACTTTAAGGAGCTAAAGACAGGTAGACGCGACAAAGAAGCTCGAGCCAGAGCCATTCAGGGTCGTATGCAACAGGGCATGGTGTTTCTGCCCAAAGATGAGCTGTTTACAGGACCCTTGGTTGCTGAGCTACTTAGGTTTCCAAACGGAGTACACGACGATCAGGTCGATGCGCTAGCGTGGTTAGGTTTGATGATGAGCGAATTTGCTACATTCCAGAACCAAGTAATACACGAGCCGTCTTGGCGAGATCGACTAGACAATATGTTTGCGGTGAAACGCGATAAATCATCCATGAGTGCCTAAAATATGAAAAAGCTAACCCCCGCAAAAGAACAAGAGATAGCGTCCGCGCAGTGGGACAGATACATTCGCGCACGCGATAACGGCCATCTTGAATACATTGAAATGGCTAAGAAATGTGACGCTTTTTACAGAGGCGACCAGTGGGACGAATATGACGCTGCCGCGCTTGAAGCTGAAGGGCGTCCTGCCCTAACAATAAACACAGTATTACCTACTATTAATACGGTATTAGGTGAGCAATCAACGCGACGTGCCGACGTACAGTTTAAGCCCCGCCGTGGTGGAGACGCAGAAGTAGCCAACACGCTGACGAAACTCTACATGCAGATCGCGGACAACAACAAACTAGACTGGGTTGAACAGCAGGTATTTAGCGACGGGCTTATCCTAGACGGACGTGGATTTTTTGACGTCCGCATGGACTTCACAGATCACGTAGAGGGTGAAATACGAGTTACCGCTAAAGATCCTTTGGACATCCTAATAGACCCCGACGCTAAAGAGTATGACCCTAAAACCTGGAACGAGGTGTTCGAAACCCGATGGATGACGCTAGACGAGATTGAAGAGCTGTACGGCAAGAAAAAAGCCGAAGAGCTTCAGTTCATCGCTGAGAACGGTAATAGTTTTGGGCGAGACTCTATTGAGTATGAAGAGCAGCGGTATGGCGACCTTGACCCGGAAGACGACTACTTTGGATCTGGCGTACCAGGCGATGATGAGTACCGCAATGTAAAAGCGCTGCGCGTTGTTGAGCGCCAGAATAAAAAAATAGGACGTGTAACGTGTTTCGTTGACCCTGAAACAGGTGATCAGCGAGAAGCACCGGACGTTTGGAAAGAACAGAAGATTAAGAAGTTTGCTAAGCAGTACGGTTTAAGTGTCATCACTAAGACAAAACGCAGAGTCCGTTGGACAGTAACGTGCGACAAAGTAGTTCTACACGATGACTGGTCTCCTTATAACGACTTTACAGTGGTGCCCTACTTTGCTTACTTCCGTAGAGGCAAGCCGTTCGGCATGGTCCGAAACTTACTGTCTCCACAAGAGCAGCTTAATAAGATCGCGTCCCAAGAACTGCACATTGTTAACACTACAGCCAACAGCGGTTGGGTAGTAGAGAGCGGGTCACTCACAGGTATGACTGCAGATGACCTTGAAGAGCATGGCGCTGAAACAGGCCTGGTTCTTGAGTACAACAGAGGGTCTCAACCGCCTTCAAAGATACAACCTAACCAGATTCCAACAGGTCTTGATCGCATTGCCCAAAAAGCAGCCGCGAATATACAAACGATATCTGGCGTAAACGACTCCATGTTAGGTACAGACAGCGCTGAAGTGTCAGGTATTGCTATACAAGCCAAACAGAACCGTGGCGCCGTTATGATTCAGGTGCCGCTAGATAACCTGGCGAAAGCCCGACACTACCTAGCCGAGAAAATACTAAACCTTGTGCAGACGTTTTATACGGAGCGAAGGGTAATACAGGTTACTAATGAGGACGATCCACTAAAGCCACGTGAGCCTATGGTCATTAACGAGACTACTCCTGAAGGACGGATTATTAACGACCTTACGCTTGGCGAGTACGACGTAGTGATTGCCTCTGCACCCGCACGTGATTCGTTTGATGAGATACAGTTTGCTGAAGCCCTTAACCTACGGCAGGTCGGCGTCAACATACCTGACGATGCCATCATTGAATATAGCCACTTGGCCCGTAAAGGCGAGCTAGCAAAACGTATTCGTATGATGACAGGCGTAGAGCAGTCTCCAGAGCAGCAAGAGCAAGCCGCACAAATGCAGCAGATTCAAATGCAGCAAGTGCAGCTTGAGTTAGCCAAGATGCAAGCAGAAGTCCAGAAACTGCAGTCTGAAGCCGCCGTTAACGTCGCTAAAGTACAAGACGTATCGGAAGTTAGCCCGCAGATGAGAATGCAGGAGCTTCAAGGCAAGATGAGCATGAAAGAGCAAGAACTACAGCTGCGTAGAGAACTTGCAGATCTCACTAACCAAAGCCGTATGACCCAGTCCGAAACCCAGTCGGCAACTCGCATTGCGTCAACTGCTATGCAGACTGCTGCAAAAGAGCCTAAACAAGTAAACATACCCAACGTTAGACCCCCAATAAACCAATAGGAAGTTGTTATGACCGAAGAAAATAAAGATGAGCAGTACGAAGTTATGCCAGGCGCCGACCGTCCCGACGAGGAGTCAGAGGCGTTAGACCTTAGTTTTGACGAGGTTAAAGCCGCGATCGAAGAACCCGTTGAAGAAGAAACTGTTTCTGAAGATTTACAAAGTACAGAAGAAGAAACAAATGAGGCTGAAGACGAGACTGCTGAAGACGAGACTGTTGCAGAGGTCGAAGAAGAGCCTGTCGAAGTTGACGAAGAACCTACTGAGCAGCCCAACCTTGCTGTAAAGAAGCCTATGGTCCCCAAGTCACGGTTAGATGAGGTGCTTAACAAACAAAAGGCCCTACAGAAACAGCTCGACGACATGAAAGCTGCACAAGTACCTGCTGAAGACGCGCCCGACGACTTTGATTTTGGCGTGAAAGAAGTTGAGTATCAGAACCTCTTACTCGATGGCGAATCTGAAAAAGCGGCAGCATTACGTGCAGACATACGACGGGCTGAGCGAAATCAGATTGAGTACGAAATGACTCAGAAAATGACGCAAACTGTTAATCAGAACCAACAGGCTACCGCCCTACAGCAAGCCGCTACTGATCTAGAAGCGAGTTTCCCCGTGTTTGACCAGGCAGCGAGTGAGTATAACGCCGAATATACACAGGAAGTGATTGATCTGCGGGATGCCTTTATGACAAAAGGCGACAACGCTGTTGCTGCCCTATCTAAAGCAGCCAGATACGTAGTTAGGGAGTATGACTTAGAAGGAGCCGTAGAAACGCCGTCTCTCGCAGGAAAAGCTGCTCCAAAGAGCGACGAGATGGCCAAAAAACGTGCTGAAGTTAGTCGCAAGTTGAAAGCAGCAGATGCGCAACCCCCAGAACTACCGGGCGAAAGCTCTGCTAGCAGAGGTGAAAAAGGCTTAGATCTTTCAAGCATGACTGAGGAAGAATTTGGCTCTTTACCGGAAGCCACTCTCAAACGCCTACGAGGCGATATTTTATAAAGGTGATATATGGCATCTGAAAAAGACCCCCGGCTCGCGCGGGCTGGGGTAAGCGGTTTTAACCAGCCAAAGCGTACTCCGAGTCACGCAAAGAAAAGTCACGTAGTTGTGGCAAAAAGCGGCGACCAGGTAAAGACAATACGCTTTGGGGAGCAAGGCGCCTCAACGGCTGGCAAGCCTAAAGCAGGCGAGTCTGACAAGATGAAAGCGAAGCGAAAGAGTTTTAAAGCGCGGCACGGTAGAAACATATCAAAAGGAAAAATGTCAGCCGCGTATTGGGCTAACAAAGTGAAGTGGTAATAGAGTGCTAGAAGATGCCGTGAAGTTAATTAATGAGGTGGGGTTCCCTATCGCGGCGGCCCTTGGGTTAGGAATGTTCATCTGGAAGCTCATCAATAGAATTATTGACGGGCTTGAGACGAAGGTAGACACCCTGGACGATAAGTTAGTAGAGCAGATCGGCCACTTGGAAGAGCGGCTGGGCGGCAAGCTAGATGGACAGCATGGCATATTAATAGCCTTAATAGACCGCGTCCGCTCTGTAGACAACGAGATAATTAGGCAGGACGTACTGTTAAAGACTGTGTTAGGTGTCCCCCAACTACTACAGACCGATAGAATTGCAAAGGCAGATAGAGATGATCAGAGGAAAGATTGAGACAATCGCGTTAACGGTTTTGTTTATTGCGCTGCCTATTACTGCTGACCAAATGACGCATAAATTTAAGTCCCCTTCTTTTAGTGGCGCCAATACATCAAGCCACTATTTGACCATTGAGAACCAAGAATTTAATCGTAAAGCCGACATAGCCGATGAAATAAAAGCCTATCAGGACGAGCTGGCAAGGGATGCGGAGAACACTACTCTAGCGCGTTTTATCCGTAATCTTGAGTCCAGGATATATGCCGAGTTGAGCCGCCAGTTAGTTAATAACCTTTTTGGTGATACCGAATCAACCGAAGGTGTACTTAGCCTTGAAGGGAACACCATAGAGTACTCCATAAGCGACGGAATGATCACATTGACGATAACGGATGCAAACGGAAATGTTACAGAAATTACTCTGCCTGTTGGTGATTTTTACTTTTAGCGGCTGCTCAGTATTTGATCAGTTCGAAGATACGTATAGCCAGCGCTTTAGCGAGCATGCCGTAGTTAACATAAGCGAACTGCAGTCAGACGCTTTGAAGAACGTCGTTGCACCCACAGTAAAACCAGTGGTTGCGGTGTACCCGTCCTCGTTTACAGACCAAACGGGGCAACGTAAAAGTAACAGCGCGTTTGCTTTGTTCTCTACAGCGGTTACCCAGCAACCTAGCGCCTTGTTAATAAGGGCGTTAAAGCACGCAAGTGATGGCCAGTTTTTTAGGGTCGTAGAGCGCGTAGGGTTAGATAATTTAACAAAGGAAAGGCAGCTAATAAGGTCAGCGCGTGAGCAGATGCCGGACGATGGCACTAGTAAGAAAGTTCCGCCTTTGTTATTCGCAGGAGTTTTGTTAGAAGGAGCGGTAATAGCCTACGACACTAATTTAGCAACCGGCGGTACTGGCGCTAGATATTTGGGAATAGGCAAAAGTGCACAGTATAGGCAGGATAATATTACAGTGTCTTTGAGGATGGTATCGGTGGCGACAGGAGAAATACTGATAGAAGTACTAAGTCAAAAAACAGTGTTTAGCTACGCACAATCGGATGACATTTTTAAGTTCGTGGAGATGGGTACGGAGCTTGTAGAGATTGAATCAGGCAACTCACGAAACGAGTCAACGACAATAGCTCTTATGAAAGCAATAGAAGGCGCTGTAGTAGAGCTAATTAATACTGGCTACCAACGGAGATTCTGGACTCATGAAAAACTTACGTAATAAATCAATAAGCCTCGCCCTATTTTTCGCAAGCGTCACCCTGTTTGCGGCGGATAACGAGATATACATAGATCAATCGGGTGCTACAGCTAACATAGATATTGAACAGCTAGGTATATCTAACTTGATTGGAGGTCTTAGTTCTTCAGCGGGTAGCTTGAACCCCCTTGACCTAGATGGTACTGGAA
>Ga0209482_1000434_pt1 | contig 35794 bp, 36 predicted proteins | sample CoawatmetaG10DNA_FD_187512 | JGI IMG/M metagenome (GOLD analysis project Ga0209482, IMG submission 187512) | Marine microbial communities from the West Antarctic Peninsula - Coastal water metaG104-DNA (SPAdes) (version 2) | ecosystem: Environmental > Aquatic > Marine > Coastal ...
AAGGTTAGCCTTCATAATAGCAATCACTTCTTTTTCCAATAAATCAAATTGAAATTTAATATCGTCAAAAGTTGTTCTATCTTCCCAACCCATCTCTATAATTCTATCAATATCTTTTTGAGATAACGGCTTGGGCTGAGTCAACTTCTTCATAATATACTTATGAAATTGCGCTTAAAAATTGTTCACTGATTTTTTCTAAATCAGAGTTCCAATTAGCTGTTTTAGAATTAAAAATACTAGCAGATGAACTAAGTATCAATCCATCATCTAATATTCTTAAATTATTTGCTTTTAATGTTTCACCTGAGGATGTGATATCTACTATAATATCTGACATTCCATTAAATGGAGCACTTTCTGTTGAACCTGAGCTTCCCACAGTTCGATAGTCGGTAACTCCACATTTAGAAAAAAAGCGATTAGTTAAATTTGTATATTTGGTTGCAACCTTAAGGCGCTTTGATGTATTCATCCTTTTAATATGACTAATTTCATCTAAGTCAGCCATGGTAGTAACATCAAGCCATATTTTAGGGACCGCGACCACTAAATCCGCTTTACCAAAATTTAATATTAGCTCACTAGAAACTTTTGTTTCATAATCAAAAATATACTCTTGCACAAGATCATCGCCAGTAATTCCTAAGTGAATATTTCCCTCACTTAATTGAGTAACTATTTCTTTTGCACCCATAAAATATATCAATATATCATTGTGGCTTGATAATTTAGCGATATAGTTTCTGTCATTACTTTCTTCTATAAAATTAATTTTTTTAGAACTAAGTAATTTTTCTAAATCTTTCCTAAGTCTACCCTTGCTTGGAAAAGCTATTTTTAATATTGATTTATTATTCATATCTTAAATATTATTATTATTTATAGCAAAGCCAATCGCAGAGGCATTGCTATCTAAGCCCAAATTAATAAGAAGAGCATCATATCTTCCACCAACTACGACTTTATTGTTCTGATTATCTTTATCCTCAATTTCAAACATAATTCCATCGTAATACTCAATAGAATGGCCAAAATCAGTTTTAAAATTAATATCCCTACTTCCAATTCCTAACTTAATTTTTTGACTAAAATTTGAGGCTAATTGTACAACAGTATCAAATTGTTTTGCATCTTCTTGATTAGTAAAATTACTCATAGTATTTGCTAACTGGCCTAACTCACAATCTATACTAAGAAATGATCTTATCATCCTAACTATTTCAATACCTTTCTCACTTGAGATAATTGTTTCACTTTTAATATTCAAACGTTTGATAATATCTTCAATTGACCGCTCTCCAAATTCAATGGGATTAATATTTACAAGACGCTGTTTCAATTCACTATCTGATATATCAACTTTAATTCCAAGATGTGTTTTTAGCACATCTTCTTTTCTAGCTTCATTAAACCCAATTCCAAGTTCAATACGTTTTAATAGTGACTCAAAATAATCTCTTCTAAAAAAATGTCTTCTCAACCTATCTTTCCACCTTTGCGGTAAGTCTAGACAATTAAGAAATTCTATAAATATTGATATATTTCCAAGGTTAATATCAAAATTAACTTTATTAATATTATTTAATGTTTTAATTGCTAGATTAATGATCTCTATTTCTTCTTGGTAATTATCGTCTTTATCCGTATTAGCTCTTAGTATTTCAATTCCAGATTGATTAAGTTCTATTGACTTATCTATATTTCCAGATCTGAAGATTGGCCCACTATAGCAAAGTTTTGCTTGATCAAATTTATAATTATTTTGTAAATATGTTTGGCATGTTGGAATTGTTAAGTCTGGCCTTAAGCACATTTCTAATCCATGTGCACTTGAAACTAAAAACATATCTTTTCTAATTTGTTCTCCTGAAGTTTCAAAATAGATATCAGAGCTAACAACTAAGGGTGGCTCTATATATTTAAATCCCTCTAAAAGAAAAAACTCTTTAAACTTATTATTCAATTCTTGTATTGATTGATTGCCAGACATATTAAGTAAAGATTTTTTTTATTTCAGCAAGAAGCTCATCTTTATTAATTGTAAATTGGCCTGCTTTTAATTCTTTCCATTCTTCTCGACTATCTATATTTTTTGAAAGTTCCTTGCCAACAGTCAAATTCTTTAATGAAATAGTGTTATTTTCCATTTCATCTTCACCAATAATAACTACAACAGATGCTTTTCTTTTATCACAATATTTTAGCTGTTTACTTAAATTACTCGATCCATAAAAAATTTCACAGGCGTATCCCTCGTTACGCAATTGATCTGCTATCTTTAAATAAGTAGAAATTTGATCAGATAGTAGATTTGCTATAATTATCAATGGTCTTTTACTAGAGCTAATTTTATCAAACTGTTCTATAGCGTATACCAATCTATCAACTCCTATGGAAATACCAGTTGCTGGAACATCTTCCTTACCAAACCTTGCGATTAATTTATCATATCTCCCACCTCCTGCTACAGAACCAAATATAACCTCTTTACCTTTATCATTTAATATCTGGGCGGTGAGTTCAACTTCAAAAACAAGCCCTGTATAATATTCTAATCCCCTTACTACAGTTGGATCAAACTCAAACGGAAGTTCTTTGTAATTCTGTAAGTATTCCTCAAAAGAATTAAGTTGATCATCTTTAGTAGTTTTATTAGAAATAAAATCTAAAATTTCTTCAGCCTGATTGTCTTTTAAATTAACACCCTGCATAAAATCACCAGATTTATCTTTACGGCCCTTTAAAAGTAACTCTTTGACACCATCTGTCCCTAAACGATCCAGTTTATCTACCGCTCTTAAGACTGCTGGTATTTGAATTTCATCAAGATTAATTTTTTTAAAAAGATCTTCCCAGATTACTCTACTCGAATACTTTACTTTGAATTCACTTGCAGTAAATCCAAGTTCCAAAAATATTTTTGCGACCATTACACATAATTCAGCATCGATATAATTATTACTAATGCCAATAACATCGGCATCAAATTGAATAAATTCTCTATATCTTCCTGGACCTGGTTTTTCATTTCTCCATACTGAACCAACTTGATATCGTTTAAAAGGCTTAGGAATAAACTGATAATTTTCTGCCACGTATCTTGCTAATGGTGCCGTTAAATCGTAGCGCATTGATATCCATTGATCATCTTCATCTTGAAATGAAAATACTCCACCACTTGGTCTTTCCACATCAGGTAAAAATTTCCCTAAGGCTTCAGTATATTCCAGCGCTGGCGTTTCTATGTTTTTAAAACCAAATTTTTCACACTCGTTCCTGATAACCGCAATCACTTGATTTCTAATATCAATATTTTCTTCTGAGCTATCTTTAAATCCCTTAGGCAGCTGAGCTTTTGGTTTATTATTTTTATTCATAATTTACATTCATAATACGGTATCAATTATATGATACTCAAAAAGTTAACTTAGTAATTTATATAGGGGGTCGCAGTCTGTTAAAACGTTTTTAACAAACTTAAATATGATAGTGATGATGCAACAAAGTAATCATTTCCCGTGAAATGCCCGAATTATGGGAAAAAGTCAATATCTAATCATTTTTTCAAATTTTCAATCTTTCGAAGATTGTCGTTATTCCGCAATAAAAGGCTATATTTATGAAATTAATCGAATCAAATAAATGAATCAAAATACTGCAAGATTAACAACATTTTATGCTGCAACTGGTCACATGTTCATGCATATGTTTGCTGCCTTTTACTTTGTTATTGTGTTAGCAATTGAAGACGATTGGCAATTTAGTTACGACGAACTAATTAATCTCTGGTTTCTTGGATCGTTATTAGTCGGTTTAGGTGCAATACCCTCTGGTTGGCTGAGTGATCGTTGGAGCCGTTCAGGTATGATGGCAATTATGTTTATAGGCTTAGGAATAGCATCTATAGGTTGTGGCTTAAGTACTGATAAATTTTACCTACTTATTAGCCTATCTGTTCTTGGGCTATTTTGTTCTATTTATCATCCAGCTGGAATTGCTTGGGTTGTTAATTCATCTCATGCAACCGGTAGAGCCTTAGGCTTTAATAATATATTTGGAGGGGTCGGCATAGGTATTGGCGCTCTTAGCTCTGGCATTATTATAAAATATCTAAATTGGCAAATGGCATTCATTATACCTGGTGTCATTTCTATATTATTAGGTGTACTTCTTACTTGGCATATTATTTCTAAATCAATACCTATTAAAAATATTACTTCAGAAAAATTTAAAGAAAATCCACCAAAAGGAGATTACTTAAAAATCATCATAATTATGCTTATCAGCATTACATGTATGGGCTTCATATTTCAGATATTGCAAACATCTATTCCAAAAGTGATTGATATAAGGTTAAGTGAAAGTTTAAATTTAGATACTGCAAAAATTGGAATTGCTGTTTCTAGTATATATATTATTAGTGGCTTAATGAACTATATCGGAGGCATACTTGCTGATAAGTATTCAGAAAAAATTATTTATGTTTCCGGTATTTTTGGTCAGGCAGTATTGTTATTTATTGTAGCTTCCACTTCAAACTATTTACTAATTATATTCGCGCTTATGACAGTCGCTTTTAATTCGAGTATTTTACCTGCAGAAAATGTACTGCTAGCCAAGTTTTCTCCTGAAAAATATCAAGGTCTTGTTTATGGAATAAAATTTATTGTTTCTTTTGCAATTGCTCCTGTAGCAGTACTATTGATCTCTAAAAGTTACGAAATAACTAATGAATTTATTTATTTATATATGGGCGGTGGATTTATAATGATCTTAGTATTTATGATGGCTATTAGTTTACCCTACTCACAAGAATCAAAGGCTATATAATAAAAGTGGTACAGCTGGTCTGACTTGAACAGACGACCTCCTGGTCCACAACCAGGCGCTCTAACCAACTGAGCTACAGCTGCAAATAAAAAAACACTAATAAACTATATAGTAACAATAGTACAGCACCATATATGTTATTGAATTTGTTACATTATTAAAGTTTTAAAGAGGTGATATTTTTATACTTATTTTGTATAATGCCTACTGAAAATAACCTTACTGAAAAATTATATGTCTACTCAGAGTAATAAATCAAGATCATTAGTAAAAGCCTTCACATGGAGATTCACAGCTACTATTGATACCTTTGTAATCAGTTATTTAGTTATCTGGCAGTCAGATTTTAGTGCTTTTGAAACTGCAGGTTTAATAGCTAGTTTTGAGATCTTAACTAAAATAACTCTTTATTACATTCATGAAAGAATTTGGTCTTCGGTAACCTGGGGTCGAGTCCCTAGATAAAGTAAAGGCTCAAGGTGGACTTGAACCACCGACACAAGAATTTTTAGCCTCAGAAACACTGTCTTCTCAAAAATATAATTCTTTTTATAGATTAAAACTTTATTAGGAAACTGATTCTACAAGTAAATTACAAAAGTTTATATCCGATAATATGTACCCATAAAAAGGGTCTACATTTTTTTCTAGTTGTTTATTCATATCACTTGAATACAACGCAAGCATACTGGCAACAATTTCTTTTGTTTGAATGTGAGCTTCTTCTTGGTTAACATTTTTAAAGTCAATATAGGGAACCAAAGAATATCTAAATAACATTTCAGAAAGTCCATAAGTTTGTTTTACTGATTTTTGCAGTTCTTCGTCTGCATATAAGGCCATTGTATTTGAAATACCCATATAAAGTGCTGTGCATCTATTAACAGAATATAATTTATGCTCTATAGATTTCGCGCCTTTATCCTTCATATATTCATCAATAGAGGAAAGAGAATCTTTAGCACTTACAAATGAAATTGAGGAAAGAATTAAGGATATAATAAATATATATTTCACTATTTCACAATATAAAAATATTAAGTTTATTCAACAATTCTTATGCATATAGCTTAGAAATATACTTATGACCATATGAAGTGACGGGGTCAGCGCGAACTAAACCCGTCGATTGTCTTGTATACAATGGTTTTGGTTTTGTAAACCAAGCTAATGGACTTATTGGACTCACTAGTCCTACTGCAATTTATCGTAAAGCACAGGTTCTTTTAAACCTATAATATTTGACTGATTTGTTGGTATTGTAGTGGTGGCTCGACCTGGACTTGAACCAGGGACACAAGGATTTTCAGTCCTTTGCTCTACCAACTGAGCTATCGAGCCTTGATAAAATAATCGAAGATAATGTTTTAATCTAAATAACCCATAGATGAAAGCATATTTTTAACCTCATATAACGGTAATCCAACAACATTAGTGTACGAACCATTGATAGACTTAACAAATGATGCTGCAATACCTTGTATCTTATACGCCCCAGCAACATTGACCCATTCATTGCTCTCTAAATATTTATCAATTTCTAGATTAGTTAGACTCTTAAAATTTATTACTGTTTGAACTGATTTACAAATACTCTTATTTCCATTGGTGATGAAGATAGATGATACTACTCTGTGTCTTCTGCCTGATAAAAGTTCAAGATATTTTTTTGCAATATTTATATCTTCAGTTTTATCAATAATACGCCTACCACAAAATGCAATAGTGTCAGCAGTTAGGATTAAAGAATTTGGTTGTTCGTCCTGAATTTTTAAGGCTTTGCTCTTAGCTAATCGTTTTGCACAAACTGTGGGTAATTCATCTTTTAAATTTTTCTCATCAATATCAGGACTGATGATCATATCTGGAATGATACCTATACTCTCTAAAAGTTCTTTGCGTCTAGGGGATGAGCTACCAAGTATAAATTGCAACTATAAATCTCTATTTGTTATTTATATCTAAAAGTAATTCGACCTTTTGTAAGATCGTAAGGTGTGACTTGAACCAGTACTTCGTCTCCAGTAAGGACACGAATTCTATTTTTTCTCATTCTACCGGCAGTATGAGCAAGTACAGTGTGACCATTTTCAAGTTCAACTTTGAACATTGCATTAGGTAAAATTTCTGAAACTTTACCTTTAAATTCTAATATTTCTTCTTTTGACATATATTATTTTTTCGTAAGCCTATAATCTATTGATCTTGCATGCCCGTCAAGTCCTTCGTTGACAGCAATCTCATTAGCAGCTGGCCCGATTTGATTTAAGTTTTCTTGAGAACATTCGACAATTGAAGTTCTTTTTAAGAAATCAAAAACAGAAAGTCCAGAAGAATATTTTGCTGACTTAGAGGTTGGCAAAACATGACTGGGTCCAGCTATATAATCGCCGATTGCTTCTGGAGTATTAGAACCTAGAAATACAGCCCCAGCATTTTTGATTTTTTTAAGGTGAGACCTAGCATTAACTACCATCAACTCTAGGTGTTCAGGAGCAAATCTATTAGATACTTTGATGGCCTCGTCAATATTCTCAACAATAATTATAGCCCCATTATCATTCCAGCTCTTAGAGGCTATTTCTTTTCTAGGTAAGCTGACAAGTTGCTCCGCTACTTCTAATTCAACATTTTCTGCAAGAGTAATATCATCAGTTATAAAGATACTTTGAGCACTGACATCATGTTCGGCTTGCGAAATTAAATCAGCTGCAATGTTTCTAGCGTCTTGATTTTTGTCAGCAATAACTAATATTTCTGATGGGCCAGCAACCATGTCTATGCCAACATCTCCGTATACCATTTTTTTAGCTTCAGCTACATAAGCGTTGCCTGGTCCAACTATGAGATTAACAGGGTCTATAGTTTTTGTTCCATATGCAAGTGCTGCAATCGCTTGCGCACCACCTATTTTAAAAATTTTATCAACTCCAGAAATTTTTGCGGCATATAAAACTAATGGATTTATTTTTCCACCATTTGCTGGTGTAACCATAATAACATTTTCAACTCCGGCGACCTTAGCTGGAACGGTATTCATGATAACTGAACTCGGGTAGCTTGCAGTTCCACCTGGAACATAAACTCCAGCAGATTCAACAGAGTTCCAAATAAATCCCAGCTCAATACCAAGCTCGTCCTTATAGTTAAGGTCTTCTGGAAGTTGCTTTTTATGATAGGCTGTTACTCTATCATGAGAAAGTTGGATAGCCTGTTTAAGTTCATCAGAAATATCTTTTGATGCTAATTCAATTTCTTCATTTGATACCAATATCTCAGTTAAATTTAAATCATTACTATCTAATTTGTTAGTTAGTTTTATAAGCGCTTCATCGCCATTTATTTTTACATCAGTTATAATATTTTTTACTGTCTCACCAATATCTACAGGTACACCTCTATCAAGAGAAAGAATTTCTTCAAGTTGGGTATCAAAATCTAAGTCTTTACTGACAATTTTTTTCATTACTAATTTTCTTTTGGCTGTTCTTTTTTTACAGACCATGGCTCACCACGATCTTCTAACTTGCATTTAACAAGTTCTGTCTCGATTTTTATAGTGGCATCATTTTTAAAAAGCAATTCAATTTCTAAATTTTTATTTTTATTGGTGTAATAGTTAAAATCTAGTAACTCCAGTACATTTTTTGTATCGGCTTGATCAATGTTTTTAGATGTTACGGACAAAACATCTTCAAAAAATACAACTGCCTTGGTTCTAAGATTTACCTTATTAATGGCCTGCTCCTCCCACATAAAGCGAGTAATCATAGCCACAAACGAACGAATAGATGGTAAATATTTAACATCACTGACTTCTATCAGTCCATCTTTTAGAACTGTAGAGATTATTTTTAATTCATCTGTATCAATCGCATTTAATCGCATTGAACTATATTACTGTATTCTTTTTATATTAGCACCACATGAAGCTAACTTATTTTCTAATTTTTCATAACCTCTATCTAAATGGTAAACTCTATTTATAGTAGTTTCTCCTTTTGCGATTAAGCTCGCAAGAACAAGACTTACTGATGCTCTTAGATCTGTTGCCATAACTTGTGCTCCTGAAAATCCATTACATGGATTAATCTTAGCTTGTGATCCATTAATTTCTATATTTGCACCCATTCGATTTAATTCTGGAACATGCATAAATCTATTTTCAAATATATTTTCTCTTATCACCGACGGACTATTTGATAGAGATAATAAAACCATCATTTGTGCCTGCAGGTCCGTTGGAAAGCCTGGATACTCGCGTGTATCCAGCTCTATACTTTTACTAATATCTGAAATCTTAACTTTAAGATTATTATCACTTTTAATCATGTCAACTCCTACGCTTTCAAAAACAGAAAGTAAGTTTTTTATATGGTCAAAATTAATATTTCTTATTTCTAAGTCACCTTGTGTAATTGCTCCAGCAATAATATATGTACCTACCTCAATTCGATCTGGGATTACTGTATGAGTGGCTCCATGTAATTCATCAACACCTTGAATTAGAACTTTTCTATTAGGTCCAACTTCAATTTGCGCACCCATTGCTTTTAGCAAATCTATTAAATCAATGATTTCTGGTTCAATTGCAATATTGGTAATTTCTGTTTCACCTTTAGCTAAAGATGCGGCCATAATAATATTTTCAGTGGCTCCAACTGAAATCATTGGAAGTTCAATTTTTGCTCCTTTTAAACCAGATTTTGCTTCGCACTTGATATAGCCTTTTTCTAAATTAAATTCTCCACCAAGTTTTGCTAATGCATCAACATGAATATTGACTGGTCTTGCACCAATTGCACAGCCACCTGGCATGGAGACGGTAGCTTCTCTTTTTCTAGCTAATAAAGGTCCTAAGACCAAAATACTAGCGCGCATTTTTCTTACCAAGTCATATTCAGCTAAGGCCTTATCACTTTCTTGATAGGTTAGTTTAATTTGATTATTTTCTATGAGTTTACTCTTATCAAAATTTACCCCCAGTGAATCTAATACACTGCCCATAGTATGAATGTCTGCAAGGTTAGGCGTGTTATCTAAAATAACAGATTCATTTGTTAGTATGCTTGCTGCCATTAAGGGCAGTGAAGCATTCTTTGAACCACTAATTTCAATAGTTCCTTGAAGAGGCTCTTCTCCAATTATGACTATTTTTTCCATTATGATATTTTAGAGTTTTGGAAGTGTGACGCCTTCTTGATTCATATACTTACCTTTACGATCTTTATAAGTAATAGCCGGTGGCGCTTCACCTTTATAAAATAAAAACTGACACGCACCCTCATTAGCATAAATTTTTGCTGGTAGTGGTGTAGTATTTGAAAATTCTAAGGTTACATGACCTTCCCATTCTGGCTCTAACGGCGTTACATTAACAATGATTCCGCAGCGTGCATAAGTTGATTTACCAAGACATATAACTAAAACATCTTTAGGAATTTTAAAATATTCAACTGTTCGCGCTAAAACAAAAGAGTTTGGCGGAATAATACACTCGTCACCAGAACGATCTACAAAACTTTTATCATTAAAGTTTTTAGGATCAACAATTACAGAGTCTACGTTAGTAAAAACTTTGAATTCAGTAGATACTCGAGCGTCATATCCATATGAAGATACACCATAAGAGATAGTTCCATCTTTTTTTTGCCCATCTACAAATGGTTCGATCATATTCTCTTCACGAGCCATTTTTGTAATCCAGTTGTCAGACATTATTGTCATATATTTTTACCTTTGTTATTAATTTTTTTTTGAAAAAGTTTACGTTTTTGTAGGTTAGCTCTTAAAGCGATGGATAATTTCTCTTTCTTATCCTCATCTAATTTTTTATTAACCTTTTGCACGACCAACTAAGAATTCTTTAATATCTTCTGGACTAAGCCCAGCTTTCTTTAGTTCTTTAACTAATTTTTCTTCTTCTTTTTTATCTGTATTATCTGCATGCTTAGAATCACGCTTCTCTTGTTTAGCCATGGCTCTTTCGCCACGTTTTGACTTATAATCATGATGAATACCCATAGAAACCTCTGTATTTAGAATTTTGCCTATAATATACAAAAGTTAATAGATTCTCTAGAAATAATGTAATTTTTTTATAATTTATAGAATTTAGTTATATGGCGCAAACTGTAGATCTTGTCAAAAATCTTCTTCCAGTACCGTTATCTAAGGAGAACATGCCACCAATACCAGAAACTGAATCTATGATAAGGTCTGTATTTTGCCATCTTTCATATTGATCTTCGTTCATGTAAAATGGAACTCCACCAATTTCTCCAAGTTTTATATCCCGATCACCTAAGAAAAAATCTTTAGCTTCATAGCACATGGGTGCACTTCCATCACAACAACCGCCTGATTGATGAAAAATTAATTCATTTCCATATTTTTGCTTGAGGTCATTGATCAAGCTTAGTGCAGCATCAGTTGCTGATACTTCCATTATATGTTTTTCAGTCATGTTTACCTTGAAAATTTAAGTAGCCCCCTAGATTATTGTAGGGGGCTATTTTAATAGATCCTAAAAGAATCCTAATTTATTAGGATCATAGGATACTAATAAATTTTTAGTTTGTCTGTAGTGATCAAGCATCATTTTATGATTTTCTCTTCCAATGCCTGATTGTTTGTATCCACCAAATGCAGCATGAGCAGGATAAGCATGGTAACAATTAGTCCATACTCTTCCGGCTTGAATACCTCTACCCATTCTAAAAGCTAAGTTTGCGTCTCTTGACCAAACTCCAGCACCTAAGCCATACAAAGTATCATTAGCTATTTCTAGTGCTTCCGCTTCATCTTTAAAAGTAGTAACTGAAACTACAGGACCAAAGATTTCTTCTTGGAAAATTCGCATTTTATTATTTCCCTTAAAGACAGTTGGTTCTATGTAGTAACCATTCTCTAATCCACTATTTAACTTAGCGACATTACCACCAGCCAACACTTCGGCACCCTCATCTTTACCAAGAGTAAGATAAGAAGCAATTTTTTCCATTTGTTCAGTTGAAGCTTGCGCACCTATCATAGTATCCATTTGTAATGAATTGCCTTGGGTTATTGCATTAACACGCTTTAAAGCTTTTTCCATGAAAGCATCATAAATAGACTCTTGAATAAGAGCTCTACTTGGACAAGTACATACTTCTCCCTGATTTAATGCAAACATAGTGAAACCTTCTAAACACTTATCAAGATAAGCATCATCTTCGCGCATAACATCTTCAAAGAAAACATTAGGTGATTTTCCACCTAGTTCCAATGTAACTGGTATCAAGTTTTGCGAAGCATATTGCATAATCAAACGACCAGTAGTTGTCTCACCGGTAAATGCAATTTTTGCAATTCGATTAGAAGATGCAAGAGGTTTTCCAGCCTCAAGACCATAGCCACTAACTATATTTAGTACACCAGCAGGAAGTAAGTCACCTATAAGTTCCATAAGTACCATGATAGATGCTGGAGTTTGTTCAGCTGGCTTTAATACCACACAGTTACCAGCAGCTAAAGCTGGTGCCACTTTCCATGTTGCCATTAGTATTGGAAAGTTCCATGGAATAATTTGTCCAACTACTCCTAACGGTTCTTTAAAGTGATACGCATAAGTATTTGCGTCAATCTCTGCAATAGATCCTTCTTCTGCTCTAATACAACCAGCAAAATATCTAAAGTGATCAACTGCTAATGCCATATCTGCATTAACTGTTTCTCTAATAGGCTTTCCATTATCAATAGTTTCAGCAGTAGCTAATAACATTAAATTAGTTTCCATCACGTCAGCAATTTTATTTAAAATATTTGCTCTTTCTGCAAGAGATGTTTTGCCCCAAGCTGGAAAAGCTGCGTGTCCCGCATCAATAGCCGAGTTTACATCATCTGCATTTGATCTTGCCATTTCACAGATAACTTCACCTGTAATAGGTGAACAGTTTTCAAAATATTGACCAGACTTTGGTTCAACAAATGCTCCATTTATATAATTTCCATATTTTGCCTTGAAAGGGTAAGCAACTTCTAAGTGCTTAGTGTCCAGTGAGGCGCTTATATTTATTTGTGTCATTCTTTACTCCCCAGTAAAATTATTTATCATTTTATAAGTGATAATTGTGAACCTATAAATGAAGCGATACAAGATGAATCTTAGTAATGATTATTATGATTGTTAATATCTCATACCAGTTGGTTAATTCATTTGCTTATATGATAACCCTATGGTTTTATTAATGAAATTATGAGTAAATATTTAGATACATTTAATAAATCAATCACAGATAAAGAGAATTTTTGGGATGAAGTGGCAAATGATGTCATTTGGTATGAACGCTTTGATAAAGTACTACATACTGATGGACCTCCATTTTATCAATGGTTTAAAGGTGGTAAAATTAATACTTGTTACAATGCGTTAGATAGACATGTTGATGAAGGCAATGGAGATCGACTAGCATTAATTTATGATAGTCCAATAACTGGAAACAAAAATACCTACACTTATTCAGTAATGCGCGATCGAGTAGCAGTGATTGCTGGTGCTTTAAAAAATCAAGGTGTCGTTAAAGGTGATCGTGTCATAATTTATATGCCTATGATACCTGAAGCGGTTATGGCTATTCTTGCTTGTGCAAGAATTGGCGCAGTGCACTCAGTGGTTTTTGGTGGCTTTGCTGCTAATGAACTTGCAAATCGAATTGATGACTCCAAAGCCAAATTAATTCTTACATCTTCCTGTGGCATTGAACCTGGTCGTATTGTTGAATACCAGCCATTAATTAATGAAGCAGTTAAGATTGCAAAACATAAACCAGATGTCTCAGTATTTTTTCAACGTGAACAAAAACAGATAGAACTTATTGAAAATCAAATTGACTGGAATGATTTTGTTAAAGATGTAGAGCCAGCTGAATGTGAGATTATGGATTCAAATGATCCGGCATATATTCTTTATACTTCGGGTACCACGGGCACACCTAAAGGTATTGTCAGAGATGTTGCCGGGCATATTGTTGCACTAAAATGGACTATGAAAAATATTTATAATATTGATCCAGGAGATGTGTGGTGGTCAGCAAGTGATATTGGATGGATTGTTGGGCACTCTTACATTGTTTATGCTCCACTGTTTCATGGTTGTACCACTGTCTTATTTGAAGGCAAGCCTGTAGGCACGCCTGATGCTGGTGAGTTTTGGCGAATAATTTCAGAATATAAAGTGAAGTCACTGTTCACGGCGCCAACGGCTTTTAGAGCTATAAAAAAAGAAGATCCTGAGGGTGAGTTTTTTAAAAAGTATGACTTGTCATCTTTTGAGTCATTGTTTCTAGCTGGTGAGCGAGCAGATCCTGATACAATTAAATGGGCTGAAAACCTTCTACATAAACCAGTAATCGATCATTGGTGGCAGACAGAAACGAGCTGGGCAATAACGGCAAATTGTGCCGGTTTAGGCCTGTTTCCAACCAAATATGGTTCAGCAGGTAAGCCTGTTCCAGGCTACAATGTAAAAGTTTTACAAGATGACGGAGTCGAATGTAAGGCAGGTGAAATGGGCGATGTTGTTGTTGAACTCCCTTTACCTCCTGGCACATTTCCAACGCTGTGGAATGCTGATGATCGCTATAAAGAAAATTATATGAGCAACTATCCTGGCTATTATCAAACTTATGATGCTGGTTATATTGATGAAGACGGTGACGTATGGATTATGTCACGCACTGACGATATTATTAATGTTGCTGGCCACAGACTTTCAACTGGAGCCATGGAGGAAGTATTATCAGAACATCCCGATGTTGCTGAATGTGCGGTAGTTGGTGTTGCTGATAAACTCAAAGGGCAACTACCATTGGGTTTTGTAATTTTAAAAAATGGCACCACTAAATCTGAAGATGACATCACTAATGAATGTGTATCAATGATTAGACAAAAACTTGGTCCCGTTGCTGCTTATAAAAAAACCATCGTGTTAAAAAGATTGCCCAAAACAAGATCTGGTAAAGTACTGCGTGGGACTATGCGCAAGATTGCTGATAGTGAAGAGTTTAGTCTTCCACCAACTATTGATGATCCCATGATTTTAGATGAAATAAAAGAATCCTTACAAACTGCTGGTGTGATAGGTTAGTATTGTGAAAAAAAATATAGTCTTTCTTGATAGTTCAACTTTTCCAAACCATTTAAAATTTGATAAATTAGAATTTCCTCATATTTGGAAAAATCACAAAACCACATCTCCAACTGAAGTTATTAAAAGAATAAAAACTGCCCATGTTTTAGTAAATAATAAAGTTAATCTTGGTGAGCAGGAATTACAGCATGCAAAGAATTTAGAACTTATTGCACTGACAGCAACTGGTACTAATATAATAGACCTTGATTACTGCAAAAAAAATAATATTAAAGTTTGCAACTTAAGAGACTATGCATCCATTACTGTGGCTGAACACACCTTTGCTTTAATGCTAACTTTATATCGACAAATTAAAGGTCTAGAAGAAGACATCACCTCTGGTCTATGGCAAAAACAAAAAGTTTTTTCTATGGTGAACCGCCGTGTATTTGATCTTTATGATAAACAAATCGGAATTATTGGTCGAGGCTCTATAGGTACGCAAGTGGCGAAGTTAGCAAGGGCTTTTGGCATGAAGGTAGAATTTATTTCCGCCCAAAGACTCAAAGATGATCAGCTAAAAAATTTCTTAAAAAGACAGGATATTGTATCACTGCATTGCCCTTTAAATTCAAAAACTAAAAATTTGATTGCTCTTAAAGAGCTGAAATATATGAAAAAAAGTGCCTTTATAATTAATACAGCGCGTGGTGGAATTATTAATGAAGCAGATTTAGTAACCGCTATTCAACAAAAATTAATTGCTGGTGCAGGGATTGATGTCACCACAGCCGAACCACCTAAAAAAAGTCATCCCTATTATAAAATAATTAAAAAAAGTAATTTTGTTTGGACCCCTCATACCGCTTGGGCTTCTGAAGAAGCTCTTCAAGCATCTCTGCAACAATTAATTCTTAATATAAATCGATTTTACTCTGGAAGACCTAGAAATTTAGTTAGCTAGATAATCACTATTCGCTCATACTTGTCATAAGAGAAATGTTTCCACCCATTGAAGTAGTATTATTTGAAAGAGAGTATTCATTACATAAATTTTGCAAATATCTTGGGCCTCCAGCTTTTGGTCCTGTTCCTGATTTACCGTGACCACCAAATGGTTGAGTCCCAACTACTGCCCCGACCATATCTCTATTAATATAAATATTACCAACATCTATATTTTTGACTATCGTATTAATTGTATTTTCAATTCGACTATGAATACCGAGTGTCAATCCAAACCCTAGGTTGTTAATCTTATTGCAAAGTTTAATTATATCCTTTGACTTAAACTTAATTACATGAAGAACAGGACCAAATATTTCCTCGGTTACTTCATCAATTGACTCTATTTCAATTAAAGTTGGGGAGACAAAGCTACCCTTAGAAGAAATATTATTTGTTTGATAAATGTTAGTAAATTTCTCAATGTGTTTTAAAATTTTTTGTTTAGCTTCTAAATCAATAATAGGACCAATATCTGTTGAAATTAACTCAGGGCTTCCAACAACCAATGTATCCATAGCACCTTTCAACATATTAATAGACTTAACATAAACATTTTCTTCAATGCACAGCACTCTACATGAAGAGCATCTTTGCCCTGCACTTTTAAAACTAGAATTTATAACATCTTGCACCATGTGCTCGGTTAACGCTGAACTATCGGCAATCATAAAATTTAAACCTCCAGTTTCTGCAACAAAATTAATTATATCATCTCGAAGAATTAACTGATTTTGAATTTTTTTTGCCGTCTCTGATGATCCAGTAAAAATTATATTTTTCAGACTCTTATGGCTTAACACTTTAGGTCCAATTTCCTCACCCCGACCTAAAATCAAAGCTGCTGCTTTTATTGGAAGACCAGCTTTAAATAAAAGATTAAACACAATTGAAGCACAATAGGATGTTTGTTCTGCTGGCTTTGCTAATACAACGTTTCCAGCAACTAAAGAGGCAACAAGTTGCCCGGTAAATATTGCAATAGGAAAATTCCAAGGGCTTATAGCAAACGTCATTCCTTTGCCTTTATAATAGTAATTATTAGATTCTCCTGTTGGTCCATCTAGTAACTTTTCACAAAATAAGTTTTTGGCTTCTAAAGAATAATAGCGACAGAAATCTACTGCTTCACGAACATCGGCAATTGCATCGCTCATTGTTTTTCCTGCTTCTTGAATACAAGCATTTACAAGAAGTGAGCTATTTTCTTCAATTAAAGAGGCTAATTTTTCAATTATTTCTATTCTTTTTTTGAGCTCTTCATTTCTCCATAAATGTGAAAATGACTCAAGGGATTTAATGGCAAAGTCTATATCTTCATCATTGGCATAATATACCTTTCCAAGAATTTGAGAGTGATCATATGGTGATATAATTTCTAGGTGCGTCTTTGATTTTATCAACTGTCCATTTATTATACTACCAATAGATAGATTTTTCAGCTTTGGTAGTTCAGAAATTAATCTAATATTTCCCTCTTCAGAAAGATCGAGTCCATTAGAATTATCTCGATTCTTAAATAATTTTTTAGGCATAGGTAAATTATTCTCATCTATTTTATCTATCTTGCTTAGAGGTGACTCAGCTAAATTCTCAATTTCTATATCTTGTTTATGAAGCTGATAGATAAAGGATGTATTTGCACCATTCTCAAGAAGTCTTCTAACTAAATATGGAAGCAACTCATTATATCCTCCAATAGGAGCATAAATTCGACAATTAAAGTCATGCTTGTCAGCGAAATATTCATAAACTTCATTTCCCATACCATGTAATTTTTGGAATTCAAAAGGCTTATCCCCATATAAATTTTGGATATAGGAAATGGTAAAAGCATTATGTGTTGCAAATTGAGAATAAATATTCTTTGAATCATTTAATTGGTGTGCACATTTAAGATACGACAAATCTGTCATAAATTTTTTTGTAAAAACTGGATAGTTAGGAAGTCCCCGCTCTTGAGCATATTTAATCTCTGAATCCCAATACGCACCTTTAACTAACCTAATATTCATTAATTTATTGACTTTTTTTAATCTGCTTTCAAGCCATTCAATTACAAAAGTGCTTCGTTGTTGGTAGGCCTGAACAGCCAAACCAAACCCATTATAGACATCATCAATTAAATTACTTTCAAGAATATTTTCAGTTAGCATTAGAGAAGTTGTCAGCCGATCAGCTTCCTCAGCATCAAAACATATATCAACTTTACATTCTCTACCTAGTTCAATTAATTTAAATATTTTAGGTAATAATTCTTTATAAAGTATTTCTAACTTTTGACGTTCGTATCTTGGGTGTAACGCAGATAACTTAATTGATATACTATGCTGCATATCAGATATTGTATTGCTTGTTGCTATAATGGCAGCTTCATAATTCTGATAATATTTTTCAGCATCTTCATAAGTAAGTGCAGCCTCGCCTAACATATCAAAAGAATATGCATAATTATTATTCTTACTATTTCTAATTTTTTTATTTGCATTAGTAATATTTTTTTCAAAAATAAACTGTTTTGCTAAAATATTTATTGATTGTTTAATGGCAGAACGTAAGATCGGACCACTAAGGTTTTTTAATAAGTCTTTAAATATTTGGGATTCATTTATATCATTTTTTTTAACAATTTTTCCTGTTAACATAAATGCCATTGATGAAATGTTAATAAATAATTCTTTATCTTTAGAAATGTGATCTTTCCATTTTCCTGAAGGAATTTTATCTTCAATTAACTGGTTGATAGTTGCTTTATCAGGTATTCTTAATAAAGCCTCTGCCAAACACATTAAAACTATACCTTCATTAGTACTAAGGTCGTATTCATACATTAATTTTTCAAAATGGTTATGAGACTCGTAAGACCGTGCGGCGCCAATAATATTCTTAGTTAATTTATCTATTTCAAGTTTATGCTCTGAATAAAAAGGCTGAATAACTGGAAGAAATTTTTTTCTTAAAAGTTCTTTTTGGTCTAAAAACTTGTTTTCAAAAATATCCTTCATATTCGCTCCTGTTATGCAATTAGGAGAACCATAAATGCTATTTATAAGAAATAATTACTTTATTTTGTCTGATTTATAAAATTAATTCTTTTAAAATTGTCAATTATAGAATAAATTTACTTAAATATTATATAAATACAGTAAATATTACTATGCTAGATAATGTCGATATTAAATTAATTAGTCTTTTAACTGAAAATGGACGAGAAACGCTTAGTAATCTTGCAAAAAAAGTAAATCTTTCAATTTCACCATGCCAAACTAGAGTCAGAAGACTTGAGAGTGAGGGGTATATAATTGGATATTCTGCAAAAGTTGACCATCAAAAACTTGACCTAGAACACATAGCTTTTGTACAAGTTTCATTGTCCGATACTAGAGCTCAAGCACTAAAAGAGTTTAATAAAGAAGTTAATAATCTAATAGCAGTTGAGCAATGCCATATGATTGCTGGTAGCTTTGATTATTTATTAAAAGTTAGAAGTTCAAATATAAGTGACTATCGCACCTTGCTTTCAGATCATATTTCTTCATTACCATACGTCGCATCAACTTCAACTTTTGTTTCGATGCAAACTATAAAAGGTTAATTTTTTTTATCTTCCAATGATTAGTTTTTAAATACTAATTCTTTCGGAAAGTTACAAAAAGCTTCAAAGCCATCATCTGTAACCCGCATTGCTTCACTGACTTCAACGCCCCAATCTCCCATTTGCATTACTGCAATCATATGAAGTGTACAATTAGTTTGGAGAACAGTGGGATCACCTTTAGAAATATTAACCGTTCTTTCCCCCCAATCGGGTGGGAAGCCAGCACCTATTGAATAACCGGTTCTGGAATCTTTTTTAATATTATATTTATCAAGTACTTTCCAAAATGTTTGTGCAACACTATCGGCTGTCACACCAGCTTTAATTGCTGACTTACCTTCTTCAAGAGCTTCTATAGTTTTATTCATGACATCTAATTTTTGCTGATCTTCTTTACCCAAAAATACTGTTCTTGCCATGGGACAATGATATCTTTTATAAGCACCAGAAATTTCAATAACTGTTGCTTCATCTTTTTTAAATAACTCATTACTCCAGGTTAAGTGTGCAGCAGAGGTACCTTGACCGGTTGGGAACATTGGCGCAATGCTTGGATAATCACCGCCAAAACCTTCTTGCCCTTTAATTAAGCCTGAATAAACAGCTGCCGCTACATCACATTGCCGAGTACCAACATTAATAGTATCAATCGCTGCTTGCATACCCACTTCAACATTCCTTGCGGCTTGATGCATATATTTAATTTCAGTATCTGATTTGATAAACCTTACCCAGTTAACAAGAAAGCCACTATCAATAAACTTACAGTTATTTAAGCCTTCTGTTAATTTTGAGTAACACGTTGCAGTAAAATAGTGCGCATCCATTTCTACAGCAATTGTTCCACTATCTAATTTCTTTTCTTTTATAACTTCAACTAAGTACTCATAAGGGTGATGAGGTGGAACATGTACTAGCTTTTCTGGATATGGAATAATATTTTCATCTTTTAAATAAGTTTGAATATATGCACCACCAACATCCATTTGTCTGACAAAGCAAATTGGCTCACCTAGCTTAGAACTTACGATCATGGTTTGTGGCATATAGAATGACCAAGCATCAAAACCGCACAAGTAATAAATATTTGCTGGATCTGATACTAAGAGTGTATCGATGCCTTTATTTGCCATGACTGCTAGAGTTTTTTGCACCCTCTGCTTATATTCATTGTGTGAAAAGTTTTTCATATCTAAATTATAAGTAATAAGTTGTTAATTTAAAATTTTTTTTATTAAAAATCTGTTATATTTATCTATATGCCAGATATACACCAAATTATAACTGAGGATCCAGCCACACTTCTATTGATTGTTCCAGTGGTTATTGCGATAGCAATTTATTTTGCCCTTTATTCAAAATGATAGGTTTTGTAATGGTTGGTACTAATGACATTGAATCTGCGAATAAATTTTATGATATTGTTCTAGGTACTCTTAATCTAACAAAAGCTTACGAAGACACTAAATGTATTGGCTATGCCAAGGATACTGCCTTAGAAGAAATCGAATTTTATATAACTAAACCTGCTAATAAAGAAACTGCTAGTTTTGGTAATGGGACTCAAATTTCATTTTATGCGGATAACAAAATAAAAGTTGATAAATTTCATGAGGTAGCACTAAAAGCAGGTGGTAAGGATGAAGGTCTTCCGGGCTTAAGACCCCAAAATGGAAATGTTTATTATGCTTATATAAGAGATCTTGATGGCAATAAGATTTGTGCTTATACAAATTTATAGATCAAAAATTTTTCCAAAGCCTTTTAATTTATCTTTAATACCTGCTGTTCTAAGCGCATGCCACATCTGACCTTGGTTGCTTGTGATTACTGGTTTTCCTGTTAATGCCTCAACCTCTTCAATAATATCAAGTGACCTAACTCCACTGCAACTCAAGAAGATTGCATCGGCATCTTTTTGATCAATACTTAAAGCGAATTGCTTTAAATACTCTGGAGTTATTGTGCCAAATTCTATGTTATTACCAAGATTGAGACCCTTAATATCCAAAACTTCAAAACCATTATTTTGAAAAAAAAATTTTTCTACAATATTTATTTCATCTAAATAGGGCGTTCCAATTACCAGTTTTTTTACTTCTAATTGTTTTAATGCTGCAACTACACCTGATACTAAAGTTATTGCTTTGGTGTATGGTGCGCCACGACTAATTTCTGCACAGATTTTGTCTTCACCAATTACTATAGATCCAGAAGTACAGCTGTAGCTTATGACATCTGGTTTTATTTCCGGCTGGATTCTTGCAGCGGCCTCAGCCATTTGATCGATATGCTCAGCTAACGTTTCATTGGTAATATAATCATTGGTTTTTAATCTTGTGAAGCTAACACCGACTCCGTCCGGTGCCATCTTATATGTATCTATCTCGCAAGCTAGATCTGTAGATAACAAAATAAAGCCTAGATTTGCCCTACTATTTCGACCAAGGTCGAATTCGACGTTATTAATATCAAATTCTGACATTAAGATAATTGTTTGGTAATCAGTTCAGACCAAAAAGAAGAGCCTATAACTAATAATTCATCATTGAAGTCATAATCTGCACTATGAAGTGAGCGGCCATGACAACCTTCGGTACCATTACCTATTAAAATATAACAACCTGGTTTAACTGCTAACATTTGTGCAAAGTCTTCTGAAAATAATTTTGGTTCACAGTCACCGTCAACTAATTCTGCACCAACAAGATTTCTTGCAACATCCATAGCAGCATGAACTTGAGTAGAAGTATTTATCGTCATATTAGTTTGGACCTCATATGAGAAAGAAAAATCTATGCCATGTGCTTCTGCAATTCCCTTTACAATTTGTCTCATGCTTTCTTCTATAATCTTATTGGCCTCAAGTGATAACGCTCTTGTATCTCCACTTATGACTGATTCACCTGGCAATACATTTTTCATACCATTAGAAGTAAATTCAGTAACAGAAACAACACCATTTAATGCGGGGTTAATTTTTCTAGAGACAATTGATTGTAAGGCTGTGATGATTTGTGTTCCAACTGTAATTGTATCGACACCCATATGTGGAAGTGCAGAATGCCCACCTCTACCATGCAATTTAATTTCGAATAAACTTTCACTCCCTGTTATTGCTCCCGCCCTACTTGCAAAATTTCCAGTGGTGAGACCGGGTAGGTTGTGAAAAGCATAAACTTCATCAATATTAAATTTTTTAAAAAGCCCATCATCAATCATAGCTTGAGCACCTTCTGTAGCTTCTTCATCTGGCTGGAAAATAAAATAAGCAGTGCCATTAAAATTACCTGATTCAGCAAGATGCTTTGCTGCACCTAAAGCCATTGTTGTGTGACCATCATGACCACAAGCATGCATTTTGCCTTGGTTTTTTGACTTATATGAAAAATCATTTAATTCAGTAATGGGCAAGGCATCCATATCGGCTCTAATTCCAATGCTCTTAGTGCCTGATCCTTTTTTAAGAACACCGACAATTCCAGTTCCACCAATACCTGTGTGTACCTCTAATCCAAAGCCTTTTAGTAATTCAGTTACTTTTGCCGCAGTCTCATTTACATCAAAATTTAACTCTGGGTTGGCATGAAATTCATGTCGCCATAATTTTAATTCATTCTCTAGATCTTTAGTGAGCATGGTCTATTTAGTCAGTTTGTTTTTCGGTTAAAATTAACATTACTTTACTCTCCGAAGATAAGCCACAATCGTTGTTATCTATAGCTTTTTTAAGTGCTGCATAGCCTGCACCGCCAGATTCTGAAGTATTTAAGTCATTTTCTGATAATTCTACAAGACAGTCTTTAGACTCTTGATCTGTTATAGTCATGCAATAATTGGCAGTTTGTGCCAGTGAGGACAGAGCTGCAATTGATGGAACCTTACAATCTAATCGACCCATAATAGAAACTTTTCCTTTAACTTCCACCGCTTTACCTGCAGCTATTGAAGCTTGTATAACAGGTGCTTCAGTTGGTTCGACTATTACTATCTTAGGTGCGTCTCCATAATATTTTCTTGCATAGGCAGCTACTGCGGCTGGATAACCTCCTATACCTGCTTGAAGAAAAATATGTGTGGGAGTAATAGGACATTCTTCAAATGCCTCAGAAGCCATTATTAAATAGCCTGCCATTACATCAATCCCAGCTGAGTAACCTTCCCAAGTTGAATCAGATAAAAGTATCCAGTCATTATCACTTGCAGCTTTTGCTGCCGCTTGCATACTTTCTTCATAATTTTCTCCTGCAGTAACTACCTCTGCTCCAAAAGTTTTAATATAATCTCCAAATTCTTTTGGTACTGTTTTTGATAAATAGATAACAGCTTTAGCTCCAAATAATCGAGCTCCATTTGCCAATGAAAGACCATGATTGCCAGCACTGGCTGTGACATATGATTTATCATAAAGTGAATTTTTTAATTCGTCTTCAGTTGCTGTAAGTCCAACTCTAGCTGCGGCCTCTCTAGCCAAGACATAAGAGGCACCAATAGCTTTGAAGCTTCCCAAGTTCATTCTATTTCTTTCATCTTTAAACCATAAAGAATCTATACCTAATTTTTTGGCTAAATCTGATTGAATTAATGGACTCTTTTCTGGCTTTAAGCATGCATGCACTACTTCACGGACTGACTCGACATCTGTTCTAACCATCATACTGGCATCTTGTAAAATAGGATCATTTGGAAATCCTTTTTTAAAATATTCATTAATCGTAGCATTCGCCATAAGTCTTACTTCTTATAAATAACTCTAAGTTAATTTGTCTTGTTTACGTGTAGCAATATACACACCAAGTGTGGCAATTAACAAGCCAATAAAGTCTATTATTGTTATGTTTTCATTTATAAAAATCCAAGCCATAAATACGGAAACAGGTGGCACTAAAAAGAATAGTGTTGCTGTCTTACTGGCCGAGTCATTTTTAATTAGGAACATTAAAATTGTAAACGCACCAAAAGAAACTGCCAATATTTGCCAGCCCATAGATAACATAAAGCCAAATGTAAAATTGATAAACCAGTCTCCTAATGCTAGGGCAACTATTAAGTGAAAACAACTTGCACTAAATGCTTGATACGTATTACTGACAGATAATGGTAAATCTTCACTTAATTTTTTTTGCCAGAGTGTCCCTGCTGTTACTGCAGCTAGTGCAATAAAAGAGGCAACGATACCTGCTAGAGGCAGTTCTTTACCCCCATCAAAACCGAGTACGATTAGTGTGCCTAAAAATCCTAATATTATACCAATCCACTGTCGCCAAGTTACTACTTCATTTAACAATGGTCCTGCTAAGATGGCTGTTAAAATTGGCTGAAGACAAACTATTAAGGCAGTAATTCCAACTGGAAAGCCTTTTGATATAGAATAAAAAACTCCTCCTAAATAAAGGCCATGAAATAAAATACCACTAATCATAGCCTTTAATATTTTATTAAAATCAGTAAATAGTTTTTGATTTGTGATTAGGCTAAATAGAGCAAAGCCTATAGTGACAAATGTAAATCGAAAACATAATGCAGCAAAAGGTGATGCATCTACAGTAATAGGTTTGCTAGTAATGAAAGCACTGGACCAGAGAATGATAAATACAATTGGAAAAAATCGTGTCACTACTAATTAAGCATAGTTAACTTTTTGTCTTAGCCAGTCATGAAATCTTTTAAGCTCATATTCTTCTGGCATTAAGGTTCCTGTTTTAGCCGCTGGATTGTAAACGCCTTTTTGATTTAATTCGCAAGCATCGCCATCTTGACCCATTACCAATGTTGCAAAATCAACTACATTTTTTTTATCATAGTTTGGATCTGCAAGCGTTTCAGATTCAAAAAACCAATCAACACTCAGTGACATGTTTTCTTTATCAATTGGGGTTACCCGCACAATACGAATATGATCTATAAATATTGCCATAAACATAGAAGGCCAATTAGTTAAATAAATATGGCCTGGAAAATCTTTTACTTCACTTAAGGCTTTGAGCTTATGACCTTGAGCACTGCCATCTGATGACCAAGTTTCAGCACCTTCTTTCAACCCACCTTGAAATTTAGGATCAGGTGTTTTTGATAGCTCCTCCCAATTAGGTGAGTCTTTAATATCCATAATTCTTCTACTATATACAGGCACCAACTCAGATAATTCAGGGTGAATATTTGGACAATGTAAGCATTCAGAATAATTTTCCCAAAATATTTTCCAATTACACTTAATAGTCTTTTGCCAAGTATGACCAATTTCAAAATTTTCTAGACCTACTTTATTTACAGTATCGTCATAATCTTGAAACATTAATTCAGCATTCCATTTTGCTTTACTATTAAAATTAATGAAAATTAAACCATTCCAAATCTGCATTTGAACTTTATGTAAGGTATGGTCATCAGGATTAAAGTTTTCAGGGATTTCAAAAGATGAAGTTTTTACTAGCTTGCCATCTGATACATTGTATGACCATTGATGATACTGACATACCAATAGATTTTTTTTTAATTTACCGGAGTCTTCTTCGCATAAAATTGACCCTCTATGACGACAAGTATTTAAGTATGCGACCAATTCACTATTTTTATCTCTTAAAATAACAACATTATAATTTGAAATTTTGAGGGTAATAAAACTTAATGGTTCTTTTAAGGATTTTTCGTGACAAGCATAAATCCACTCATTTTGCCATATTGCTTTTAATTCATCTTCAAAGTTTTTTGAGTCATGATAGCTTTGCAAAGGCAAAGATTGGACAGATTGTTCTAAATTATTGCTATTAGTCATTACTACTCACTTTTAATTTGAGATAATAAGTGCAAATCATCACCTAAGCACCATTGCTCTTGTACCTTATTATCACTAATACGATATATTGAAATTTCTTGAAATTCTATGTTTTTTCCTGATGCTGGAATACCCATATATTCCTGCCTATGTTCACCAGTAGAAACATATCGAGATGTGACTTTCTCACCGTCTGCTATAAGATCTATAATTTCTTCATGCCAATTATGAAAGATATTTCTTGTACTTAAAATTGATTTTTCTATTTCTTCTAATCCCTTAGAAGCTGGACCCCATCCCTTTGCCCAGTGAACAATAATATCATTTGAATAAACGCTGGGGATTAAATTAACTTCGCCTGTATTCCATATGTAGTGAAGTTGTTTAACTAAGGTGATGTTTTCTTCTTTAGACATAGATGTCCACCTCGATATGAACTAGCTTTTAATTCTGTAACCTTTGGTAAGTATAAAAACTGCACTAGATATACAAATTAATAGGAAGCCTAGCATTGTAGAAACACTTATCCAAATATTAATGTCTGAAACGCTATAAAAAGACCAACGCATACCATTAATTAAATAAACAACAGGATTAAAGTAACTAATTTGTTGCCAGAATTCAGGCAACATATCAATTGAATAAAGGCTACCACCTAAGAACACTAATGGAGTAATTACTATCAGCGGTATAATTTGTAATTGTTCAAAATTTTCACTTAAAATTCCAATTAGAAAGCCGAACAAGCTAAATGTAACACATGTTAAAACAAGCAGGATAATCATTACAAGCGGATGGTCTATTCTGACTTCGGCAAAAAAAGTTGCTGTAATAAGAATAACTGTGCCTACTATTAATGATTTGCTAGCACTGGCACCAACAAAACCTATTACAATTTCTAGAGACGAAATTGGTGCAGCTAATATCTCATATATAGATCCAGAAAATTTTGGCATGTATATACCAAAAGAACTATTTGAAATACTTTGCTGTAGCAGAGTTAGCATTAGTAGTCCCGGTACAATAAACGACCCGTAACTTACTCCACTAACTTCAGGTATCATTCTCCCAATGACTGATCCAAAAACTATAAAATATAGTGATGTAGATACTACTGGAGATAAAATACTTTGAAATAGAGTTCGCCATAAACGGTCCATTTCATGTAAGTAAATTGCTTTTATTGCATAAAAATTCATTTATTATCCTTATTAATTAAGCTTACAAAAATATCTTCTAAGCTACCTTGCTGCGTATTTAAGTCACTTAATTTCATTCCAGCTTCTCTAATATCTTGTAGTAAATTAGTAATTCCAGTTTGCTTAGCTTGTGAATTATAAGCGTAGATTAGCGACAAGCCGTCATTTGTTAATTCTAAATTATAACTAGAAAGAGACTCTGGTAAGCTGTCAATTGAGTCTTTTAAGTTAACTGTTAATTTCTTTTGACCCATGCGACCTATCAATGCTTTAGTTTCATCTACAACTAACATGCCGCCATTATCAATTACACCAACACGATCTGCTATAGCCTCTGCTTCCTCAATATAGTGAGTTGTAAGAATAATCGTAACACCTGTTTTTCTTAAATTTTCAACTATGCGCCACATATCTTGTCTCAATTCAACATCTACACCTGCAGTAGGCTCATCTAAAAAAAGTACCTTGGGCTCGTGCGACAAGGCTTTGGCAATAAGTACTCGCCTTTTCATACCGCCAGAAAGTTGTCCAAGACGACTATCTTTTTTATCCCATAGACTTAAGTCTTTAAGAATTTTTTCTATATGTTCTGGATTAGCTCCTTTGCCGTATAAACCTCTAGTGTAGGATACATTTTGAAAAACAGTTTCAAATTGCTCTAAAGTTAATTCCTGGGGAACATAACCTATTTGAGATTTAGTTTTTCTATAATCTTTAATAATATCATATCCACCAACAAAAACTGATCCAGAAGTTGGTGTTACCAGTCCACAAATAATATTAATTAAGGTTGTTTTACCTGCCCCATTTGGGCCCAGCAATGCAAATATCTCTCCTTTTTGAATCTCTAAATTGACGTTTTTTAGAGCTTCAAAGCTACTGTTATAAGTTTTAGATAGATTTTTTATAGATATGAGTGATTCAAGCATGCTTTATATTCTGAATATAGGAGTGTTCAGTCTTAAGTAAAGGACTAATTAAATAACTGGTAATCCATACCTGTTATCTTACTTGTGGGCTATCTTATCTTAAAAGGATCTACAGTTACCCTTGAATTTGAAGTCCAAATAGTTTTCTTTATTTGCATGTCAGCAATTGCATCTGCACCACTTTCACGTCCGTAGCCACTGTTCTTACGACCACCAAAACTTGCTGCATATGAAATAAAACGATAGCAATTTTTAAAACATATTCCCGCATCAATTGCTTTACTTACTCGATCACATTTTTCAGGATCTTCTGAGAATACACCCGATGATAAGCCGTAAACATTATCATTCGCAATTTGCATAGCCTCATCTTCTGTTTTAAATTTAATTACAGATAAAATTGGTCCAAATAATTCAGTATTTGCACTACTTATAGATCGATCAGGACACTCAATAATAGTTGGTAGAAAGAAACATCCTTCAGAAAATTCAGGAGCTCTCTTGCCACCACAAATAATCTTGGCTCCTTGTTCAACAGACTGATTAATATTTTTTTCTATAAATTCAATTTGCTTATCGTTGTTCAATGGACCCATTTGAGACTCTTCATTTAATGGTGAGCCTAGTTTTATATTGCTGGCTCGTTCAGTTAATTGTCCAAGAAATGAATCATAAATTGTATCTTGCAAAACTAAAACAGATCCTGCAATACAACTGCATCCATTTCCAGAAAAAATAGCTGTAGTAATATTGTTTAGTGCATTTTCAGTATCAGCATCATCAAAGACTATGACAGGAGATTTACCCCCCAATTCCAATGTTAGAGATGCATAATTTTCTGCGGAATTTTTAATCACATGTGAAGCGGTAGCTGTTCCACCGGTAAATAAAATTTTTCCAACATTCTTATGAGAAGTTAAAACTCTTCCGACTTCAGCACCTCCACTGATAATGTTAATCACACCTTTTGGAAGCTGAACTTCATCTACTAGTTTTGCAAACTCTACTAATGGAGCCGGCGCTAATTCAGATGATTTAATTACAACTGTATTTCCAGCTGCTAACGCTGGAGCTACTTTTGTTGCCATTAGAAACATTTGTGAGTTCCATGGAATAATACAAGCAATTACACCTATTGGCTCTTTAATTTCAACAACATCCATGTCAGGTTTATCAATATTTGGTATTAGAGTTTCATTATTCATACTTTCAGCTAAGTCAGCATAATAATAAAAATACTCTTTCATATATTCAGCTTGGAACTTAGTTTCTTTAAGTAATTTTCCACTGTCAATTGATTCAGTTTTTCCTAAAATTTCTGCATGCTCAAACATCTTATCACCGATAGCTCTTAAATATTTTGCACGTTCAGTTACTGAAGTTTTTGACCAGATATGAAAAGCATGTTTTGCAGATTGAACGCATCGGTTAACATCATTTTCTGAGGCTTCAGGAAATATAGCCCATGGTTGATTATTTTCTGGATTTAAACTTTTAAAGCGTTGATTGTTTTCAGACCCAACAAACTCTCCATCAATATACATTTGATATTCCGTTAGACTCATTTTATTCCTTCGATAAAATTATTAAATACTTTATTCACTTCTTCAGCGCATTCAATTCCAATCATATGTTTGCCTTGATCAAAGATAACAACTTTACTGTTATTAATTTCATTACCCAATTGGTTAGACATCTCAGGGATTGACCCTACATCTCCTTTGGCTGTACAAACAAGGGTCTCGGCTTCAATTTGATTAAAATTAATCAATTTATCCTCAAAATGTGCAAATAATTTGTATGCTTTTAAAAAATCTTCATGTTTATTATTATTCAATATATTGGTTATTTTTTCTGAAATATTAGAGTGCGACTCTAAGAAGTTTTGATTAAACCATCGATCTAATTGTTGAGGTACATTTAAATATGTTTCTTTAACACTAAAAAAACGCTCAGCAGCTTTCTTTTTTTGTTTTTCAGTTCGATTAAAAATTGTCCCAAATAGGATTACTTTTTCAACATAGCTTTTTCGTGTTGATGAGTAATGAGCTGCAATTAGGCCTCCAAGGCTAAAACCAACAACTATTACTTTTTGTATTCTTAATATTTGTAAAAGTCCTTCGATTTGTTTTGAAAAATCTTCAAATTCTATTTCTTCCAAAGTACACGTCGACAAGCCATGGCCAATTAGATCATAAATAATTGTTGTAGATTTTTTAAAAAATTCAGTTTGAGGTGACCAGATACTATGATCAAGACCAACACCATGAATAAATAAGATTGGAGTTGTACCTGCTACTTCGTTAATTTGGTAATAAGTTCCTTGATTGTCTATTCCTTCACGAAATGACATAGAAATTATTTAAGTCCCATTTCCTTTTCATCTTCATAACGATTGCCAATACGATGATGAGCTTGTGGAGTTGTACTTGCGCCAATTGCAATAACTAATTCACCAGGACCGGGCGCATCATGAATAGTAAATTCATGAGTTAAGTAAAACTCTCTTAATCCAGGATCTGTCTTATGCATCATTGGAATAGATATTTTTGAAGCCGCCAAACCTCTAACATTTGTAAATGAAAGATAAGATGTTCCACCTACAGCATCTCTAAATTTATTGCCAAAATGTAGAGTATGAATTAATGCACTTGCATGTTGTATGCTTCCACGCATACCTGTCATACTCGCTTTGCCATAAGCTAGAACTTTATCTGGAGATCCAATTTCTTTTAATAATTCTGCAACTAAAAAGTCACCCAGTTTAGGAGCTATATCTAAAATTGTCGGCTTAAGATCATCTACATAACCTTGATCGACCCATGGATTTGTAATAACGGCCGCAACAGAAATAAGTTCTACTGGCTCACCACATTTTTTAAAATCTTCGATATAAGTTGTATCTACAAACTTGCACATCTTTCTAATTTCTAAGGTCATAATATCTTCCTACTATTTTAATTTGTGTTTAAACGAGTCCTGTCTAAATGAATATAATGCATCTGGAGAACATTGAACATCGATTACTGTTGGGCAATCTGCATCTAAACCAGCTTGAATTGCATCTCCAATTTCATTAGCTTTTTCAACCTTTATACCCTTACAGCCATACAATTCAGCTACTTTATCAAATTCTGGGGTTGTTATATGGGCGCCAATAAATCGACCATCAAAAAAATCTTTTTGGTACGCAGCTTCAGCGCCCCAAGTGCCATTATTCATTACACAAACTACAGTATTAATATTATTTTCAACTGCCGTTGAAAGTTCGGGGATAACCATCGACATACCACCGTCACCATGAAATGAAACTACAGGTCGTTCTGGAGCAGCAAGCTTAATGCCTAGTCCTGCAGGGTATGAGAAACCAACTAACCCAAAATCTAGAGGTGTAAATAAACTTTTCGGTTCATGAAAATTTAAAGCATCAGTCAGTTGAAGACACATAGTACCTGCATCTAAGGTCGCAACAGCATTTTTTGGAAGTGCTCTTCTTAGTTCTTTAAATAAGCCAGACGGCATGATGGGTACACTTTTTGTATCTGCCTCAAGATCTCTATGCTCTAAATAATTTTTACGATTAACTTGAAACTGTTTTGTCCAATTTTCAACTTCGACTTTTGCTTTATGATTTTTTAGCATTTCTACTAATTGATTAGCAACAGTTGCAGCGTCTGCAAAGATTTCTACTGCTACTGGAAAATATCTGCCAATAGAATTTTCATCTAGTTCACAGTGAATTATAGCTGCATCTTTATTAATATTATCATACGAATAAAATGTAGTGTTGAATCCGAGTCTACTTCCAAGAACAAGAATTACATCAGCTTCTTTTAATAATTGTGTTCCTACGCCCGAACCTCTTGGTCCTGCGGAGCCAGCGTTTAATGGATGAGAATATGGCATTAAGTCACCGTGTCCTGGCGATGTCGTACAAGGGGCATTTAAGATTTCTGCAAGGGCTAACAAACTGTTGGTTGCTTTTGCACCATAATTTTTAATGCCCCCTCCTGCAAGAATTACTGGCTTTGATGCTTTGCATAAAAGTTCAAAAGCTTTACTTAAAGAAGCTTCATTAGCAGTTGGATATTTATTAAGTTTAAACTTTTGAGGTATGACAAATTCAGAACTTTTACCCAACACATCTCTTGGCAAGTCTATATGAACAGGGCCTGATCTAGGCGACATAGCTGTATTAAAAGCATCATCTAAAACTTCTGGAATTTTATTTACATCTAAGACTTCAAATACTTTTTTAGATACTGCCTGCATCATACTTACTTGATCAACTTCCTGGAAAGCATCCTTGCCTTTATGGTCAGAAGAAATAGCCCCAGCTAATGATACAACTGGAGAAAAAGCAGCTTTTGCATTAGCCATTGCAGTTACAGTATTTGTGACACCAGGACCTGCTTGACCCGCAAGAAATACTCCATGCTTATTGGTGTAGCGCGCGTAAGCATCCATCATAATCAGGCCATTACTCTCATGCCTACAGCCAATATAATTAATATCCTTAGCATCATAAAGGGCATCTAGAATTTCAAGAGTTGAAGATCCTATTAGGCCTGAAATAATTTTCACTTCATTGGCTATTAGAGATTGGACTACAGCTTCGCCACCAGTCATTTTATTTGACATTAAGAAACTTTCTTAATTTCCATCTTGCTATCACTAAAATGAGGCATAACTTTTTCATTAAAAAGCTTAATAGACTTCATTGAAATTTCATGAGGCATACCCGGAGGTGTGCTCCAAGCCGCTAAATGTTGCAGGTTAAGCTCTGATTTTAACTCATGAATTTTTTCAATTACATAATCAGCTGTGCCAACTAATAAATTTCTAGGGTGTAAAAATTCATAATCTAATAATTCTAAAACATTATCAGTTTTTGGAAACTCTTCACCAGGATCTGCAAAAATACTTACTCCTCGACCACCACCACATACCCACGACATATAATCTACAATATGTTGACCAGCTAATTCTTTAGCTTCTTCCATGCTATCAGCAATAAATACATCTCTTACTAAACAAATACCCTCACCTAACGGCACATCACGCTGCTCAACTTCTGATCTAGCATGTTGATAAATTTCAAATCTAGATTTTAAAGATTTCACAGTTGGTAACCACATTAAACACCCTAAATCATTTTTTGCCGCAAACTCAATTGAGCTTGGAGAGTCAACTACTTGCCATAATGGTAATTTTTTTTGTAATGGCTTTGGTACCAGAGAAATCTTTTTAAGAATATTAGTCTCTGGATCAATTACATCCTCCGACTCTTTAATCATTGGATGCACATACTTAAATTCTGGAGCAGGATATTCATAAAACTCACCTTTGTGAGAGAAATAATCTTCTGTCCAAGCTTTTTTAAGAATATCTAAAGTTTCAACAAATAATCTAAAGTTTTTTGGCTGATCTTTTAAGTCAGCTTCTATGTTCATATGAATTGCTTCTTTTCCAAACACACCTCTACCTAAGCCAGCCTCTACTCTGCCGCCAGATAAGTTATCAAGAAAAGCAATGTCCTCAGCAAGCCTTATTGGATTCCAAAAGGTAGCAATACTAGCTGCTTGGCCAATTCTTATATTGGATGTGCGTGCAGCTATATCTGCAGATAATAAAATTGGATTTGGTATGCATTCCATCTCACCACCTTGTGTGGTTTGCAAATGATGTTCAGAAAACCAGATTGTCTTCCAACTTTCTTGTCCATCTAAATATTGTGCAATCTCACGAATATTATTTAAAACTTCTTGATAAGGTTTGCTTGACCAATTTGTTGCGTTACAAAAATAAGAAAAATCCATTACTCCCCCTTCTTTTATTAAACAAAAATAAAAGACGATCGATCCCGCTTCCGTATATTTACAGTGAGTTATGTATCGCTTCGACATAATTAGCTTAGATTAATAAATAAATTTTTTCAATAATTTATTGAGCTTGAAATGTAAAAAGACTATGAAAAACCTTAATTTTTGAATACACTTAGTTAAAATAATCTAAAATTTAATAAAAAATGAAATTAAAAGAGAAGTTAATTGAACTAAATATAGATGTTCCTGAACCAATAGCGCCCGCAGGAAACTATGTACCATATAAGTTAATTAATGGTTTTATCTATATTTCAGGACAAGTGCCTGTAGTAGGAAGTATTACTTCAGGAAAGTTGATAACTGGCAGAGTCCCTTCTGAAGTTTCTATATCTAAAGCAAAAGAAGCTGCCAAAATTTGTATAATTAATACTATGTCATTACTCATCGAAGCTACTGATAATATTGATTGTGATAAACTTGGCTGTATAAGTGTTTCCGGTTTTGTTAACTCAGATAAGGATTTTACTGAACACCCAGAAATCATTAATGGTGCATCTGATATGCTCTATCAAATTTTGGGCGAGAATGGAAAGCATACTAGAATTGCTGTAGGTAGCTCCGCTTTACCAAAAAATGTTGCTGTAGAAATTTCTTCAATATTTTATATAAAATAAATAATAATTATAGCGTGGCCTTAAAAGGACAGCGTTTTATAAAAAACCGAAAATAGGTATAATAATTAAGAAAAAACCTATTTTGGTTAACTGATTGTTTCCAAATATTATTTAATTAGTGCAGATTAATTGTGCCTCGAATGGGCATATTTAATTTATGTCCATTCTAGTAAAAAAATATAAATTTTATGACTTTAAGCAGCTACTCGAGAAACATAAGTTATCATCAAATTGAAATTAATAACGCTGATGAAATAAATACTGTAGCTGACGAGTTGCAAGATAAAGTTACCAGCTTTATAGCAAAAAGAATTGAGCTTAATATTCCAATAAAAGAAATTGCTAAACAAACAAAAATACCTATTAAATTTATAAAATGGATTGAGAAATTAGATTTTAAGCATTTGCCACCAATGCCAATGAAAAAAGCTTTTATACTCCAGTATTGTCAGGCTATTCATAAATTTAATTTTGATAACTGAAAATTACTCAATTTGGGTTTATATTATAAACTGTAGTACTCAATTTCGGTTTTTTAAAATATACTTTGCTGATGCTAAATCGTGAGAATAGGCAAGAAGTAGAAAAAATTTTAGGAACAATATCGAGACAAAGGGCTCATATATTATTCTTGCAACACTTCTCCGGTTTTAGTGAATTTTTTATCAATACTGAAAGTGCTAAAGGTGGAATAGAAGAGGCATTTGGAGATCGAGCACAACAAAATGTTCTACCACCACTAAACTTTACTATAATTAATACAATCATTTTTCAGGTAAATAATTCAAACACTCAATTCCATAATGAATTAAAAAAATTTCAATTTCCATTACATGAATTTATAA
>Ga0209482_1000435_pt1 | contig 35770 bp, 33 predicted proteins | sample CoawatmetaG10DNA_FD_187512 | JGI IMG/M metagenome (GOLD analysis project Ga0209482, IMG submission 187512) | Marine microbial communities from the West Antarctic Peninsula - Coastal water metaG104-DNA (SPAdes) (version 2) | ecosystem: Environmental > Aquatic > Marine > Coastal ...
TTGTGGAAGATGCATGTCAATCAATTTTAGGTGCAATTGATGGTAAAAATGCTGGAACCTGGGGGAAAACTGGTGCTTTTTCTCTTCACCCCCTTAAGAACATAAATGTATGGTCTGATGGAGGAGTCATTGTTACCGATGATGAAGAACTCTATAAGACACTCCGTCTGCTTAGGAATCATGGTTTTGAGAATCGTGATACAGTTGTAATGATGGGATGCAATTCAAGGTTAGACACAATCCAAGCAGTTGTTGGTAATTGGATATTGCCCCAAGCTAAATCCATATCTGATAGGCGAATTGGGAATGCTAAATATTTGGATAATGGCCTTCAAAAAATAAATGAAATTTCCATACCACCTAGACCAGAAGATTTTCGTTTAGTTTTTCACCTTTATATTGTCTTTGCAAAAGATAGAGATGGCTTATTAAAATATTGTCTTGATAAAGGTATTGATGCAAAAATTCACTACCCTATACCAATCTACAAGCAATCTGCTTTAGATTATTTAGGCTATAAGGATGGAGATTTTCCAGTTACTGACGAACATGTAGAAAAAATAATCACTTTTCCTTGCGATCAGCATCTTGAACAAGGGCAATTAGACTATATTATTTCTACGGTAGCTGAATATTATGAAAAGTAGTGCTGGTAGAATCCCTTATGTAAATCTTCAAGAGCAGTGGTTAGAAGAGCGAAGTGACTTATTGCCAATTATTGATAAGGTACTTGAAAGTGCCCAATTTGTGGGTGGTGACGAGTTAGATAAATTTGAAGAAAATATTGCGAAACTCTGTGGAACAAAGTATGCATGCGGATTAAATAGTGGAACAGATGCTTTAATGCTAGCTCTATCCTTATCTGGTATTGGAAAGGGTGATGAAGTTATAACACCTCCGAATTCTTTTATTGCTTCTACTGCAGCAATTGTTCATATTGGCGCAACTCCAGTTTTCGTAGATGTTCTGTCAGATCAAAATATTGATCCTTCCAAGATTGAAGCTGCTATTACAAAGAAAACTAAAGCAATAATGCCTGTCCACTTAACTGGCAGAATGTGCGATATGGATTCAATAATGGATATTGCAAAGAAGTATGACCTAAAGGTTATAGAGGATGCCGCGCAGTCAGTTGGTTCTAAATATAAAGGAAGGCTTAGTGGCTCAATTGGAAATATTGGATGTTTCTCCACTCACCCATTAAAAAACTTAAATGCTTGTGGTGATGGTGGATTCTTAACAACAAATGATGAGGTTGTTTACAATAAGTCAAGGTCATATAGAAACCATGGAATGGTTAATAGAAATATTGTTGATCATTTTGGAAGCGTTACCAGGATGGATAACCTTCAAGCATCAATTTTAAATTATCGACTAGGTAAACTGGGAGAGGTAACCCAAAAAAGAAGAAATAATGCTAAATTATATTTAGATAATATTAACAATCAGGATATATTCATTCCAGAAGAGAAGGTGAGTGAATACAATGTTTATCATACTTTTGTTATTCAAACTAAATATCGTGATTCTTTGAAAGAATATTTATCTAAAAATGAAATTGATACTGCTATACATTATCCTATTCCAATTCATCTTCAGCCAGCTGCAAAAAAATTAGGCTACAAATTTGGAGATTTTCCAGTTACTGAAAAACAATCGAAAGAAATTTTGACTTTGCCTATTAATCAATACCTCGAAAAAACTGATTTAGAAAGAATTTTTAGTGCTATTAACCAATTTGAAAGCAAGGCTCAGAGAAATGAATAGTACTTCTCAAGAATTGTTTTTTTCAATGTTACGAATTAGAATGGTTGAGGAAAAAATTGCAGAGTTATATTCTGAACAGGAAATGCGATGCCCTGTTCATTTATCTATAGGTCAGGAAGCTATAGCAGTCGGCGTTTGTGAACACCTTGAACGGGAAGATATTGTAATGAGTGCACATAGGGCTCATGCTCACTACCTTGCTAAGGGAGGCGATTTGAAATCCATGATAGCTGAGCTATATGGCAAAGAAACTGGGTGTGCTATGGGTAAGGGTGGATCGATGCATTTAGTGGATTTAAATAGTGGTTTTTTTGCAGCTGTTCCAATAGTTGGTAGCACAATTCCAATAGCGGTTGGAGTGGCTTGGGCTTTTAAATTGAAAAAAAATAGTAATATCGTTACAGTTTTTTTAGGTGATGGAGCTACAGAGCAGGGAGTATTTTTTGAAAGTTTAGATTTTGCTAGTTTAAAAAATGTACCTATACTATTTGTCTGTGAAAATAATTTTTACTCAGTTTATTCTCAGTTGGGTGTCCGGCAAGCTCCAGGTAGAGAAATATCTGTCTTAGCAAAAAGTCATGGTATTAAATCTTTTACTGGAGATGGTAATAATATTGATCAAGTTTCAGATTTAACTAAAGAAGCGATTAAATATATTAAAAGTAATAAGTCGCCAGCATTTATAGAGCTTGATACATTTCGTTGGCTTGAGCATTGTGGACCTAATGGTGATGATGAACTTGGGTATAGAAAAAAGGGGGAATTAGATCAATGGGTAAAAAGAGACCCTATTAATTCTTATAAGTCTAGAATGATTAAAAATCATAAATTAACTGAAAAAGAAATAATTGAAAATATAGAGGTTATACGTACTGAGATAGATGAAGCTTTTAAATTTGCTAAAGTAAGCCCATTTCCAGAGAAAAACCTTCTTAATAAACATATTTATAAGGATTAAAGCTTCTTATGAGAGAATTAAATTATGCCAATGCAATTAAAGAGGCAACAGATTATTGTTTGGCTGAAGATCAATCTGTTCTTGTTATAGGCTTAGGAGCTCCTGACCCAAAAGGTATTTTTGGAACTACAACGGGCCTTCAGGATAAATATGGTGTTGATCGTGTAATGGATATGCCATTAGCTGAAAATGGAATGACTGGAGTTGTTATTGGGGCTTCCTTAAATGGATTTAGACCTATACTGACTCACCAAAGAGTTGAATTCGCGCTTTTATCTATAGAACAAATTGTTGACCAAGCTGCTAAGTGGTTCTATATGAACGCAGGCCAGCAGAACGTACCAATTGTTATCCGTTTAATTATTGGAAGGGGCTGGGGGCAGGGCGCTCAACATTCTCAAAGTCTAGAGTCATGGTTTGCTCATATTCCTGGGCTGAAGGTTGTTATGCCCTCAAATGCACATGATGCAAAAGGATTGTTAATTTCAAGCGTAGAAGACAATAATCCAGTTATTTTTATAGAGCATCGTTGGCTTCACAACACTATTGATAATGTTCCATCCGAAGGATATAGGGTTCCTATCGGAAAAGCAAGGGTGGCTCGTAAAGGAAAAGATCTTACAATTGTAGCCCATTCATATATGGTTCTTGAAGCGATCAGGTGCGCAGATATTTTGAAAATAGAAGGAATTTCAATTGAAGTCGTTGATTTGCGTTCAATTAGGCCATTAGATACTGATGCTATTTTAAATTCAGTGAAAAAAACAGGGCGTTTGGTGGTTGCAGATAATGGCTGGGTGCATTTTGGTGTCAGTGCAGAGATTATTTCACTAGTCACTGAAAATATTTTTGAGAAACTTTTATCTGCTCCCGAAAGAATTGGTATGAATGATTCGCCGAGTCCAAGCACTAGATCTTTAACTCAATATTACTATCCTAAGGCCAAAAATATTGCTGAAATAGTTTGTAGATCATTAGAAAAAAAGCTGGATTTAAACGTGCTCTTTCCAGAGGATAATTTACCTACAGATATTCCTGATCCATCATTTACAGGGCCTTTTTAAAATTATGTTTTCTTTATCTTAAGATTGTGTTAATAGGGTCATTAGCAAGAAAATCAATTTTTTTTTTCTTACTCCCACTTTTGGTTTTAATAAGAAAGCTGTATGCCTATAAAGTTTGCATAATTCCTTCAGATAGACTTGGTCATTTATCATTAAATACTAATTTATTTTTTATTAGGCATAAAAGAAAACTGATAAAGGATATTAACTATTTTTTAATCGCACCATCGTTAAAAAGTAAAAAAATAGCAAATGAAGACGTTTTAATGATGTTTATTGAATATTCTAAAACAACACCGAAAGTGAATATTATTTGTTCAAGTTTTTTATATTTTATCGTTTTATTTTCACTTAAAATTTTTGAAAAAAATCAATTACTTGTTCAATTAGAATATACATCCAGAGAGAGTGAATTTTCTTTAGGAGAAAAAATAATATCCTTTACTGAAGGTCAAAAAAAAGAGGGAGAACACATATTAAAACTTATGGGGCTTTCTAACAAGGCAAAAGTAGTAAGTATTTTTGCGAGAGATAGTAGTTTTTTAAAATCCTATGATTCTAATGTTGATTGGAGCTACCATAACTATAGAGATGGTGATATTAAGTCATATACACAATCTATTCAATATTTGATAAGTAAGGGTTATACAGTTGTTAGAATTGGGAGTGAATATTCGTTAAGTTTGAGTTTTGATAGCGATAGTTATATCGAATATAATTCTAGTAAGTACAAATCAAGCTTTATGGATTTATATATTCCTTATATCTCAGAATTTATTATTGGAAGTAGGTCTGGTGCTACAGATGTGTCACTTCTATTTAACACACCACTTTTAGTTGTTAATTCAACCACATTTGTAGAGTCGCCTTTAGGGATGAATGATCTTTTTATTCAGAAGAAATTAATTGATTCTAAAGGTAAAATTATTCCATACAAAGAGCTAATAGTTGATAAAAAATATTACTCTCCTGATGGAAGCGAGTTAGAGAGGCTCTTTGGTATAAAATATATTGATAATACGGGTAATGAAATACTCAAAGCTACTATTGAAATGCATAATCGCTTAACAAAGAATTTTTTGTTAAATTATAACCAGTTAAGCTTACTTGAAAAATATCAGAATGAATATTGTATGAAAAATTTATGGTCAAATAGGCTGGCTCCAATTTCTATCAGTTGGCTAGAAAAAAATCACCATCTGTATGTTGATTATGATGAAAATTTATTGGGAGATAATATTAATGAAAAATCAATTTGAATACTCTTTCTTATCTCAAGAAGAAAGAGATTTATCGAGTAAGTTTCTTGAAAAAGGCTACTTGATAGAGCCTGTGGCAGATCAATCTTCCCTTGCTTGGATTCGAAAATCATTTTTTAATATAGTTACTCAAGAGCTAAATGTTAAGGATAAATTAAATGAAGAGAATTTATTCAATCTAATTCACGAAAAAATATCTATAGACCAATTGAATGATTTTCGCTTACTTGTAATTAAAAAAATAAACAACTTACCAGACTTTAGAGAGCATTATTATAAAATTGCTAAGCCTTATCTGGATACTATCTTGGGTAATGAGCTGGCAATGCAAACCAAGATTAATCTTTCTATTCAATTTCCTAATGATGATAGTTCGCTTCTTGCAACTCATGCAGATACTTGGTCTGGGGACTCTCCTTTTGAGGTTGTTGTTTGGGTGCCACTTGTGGATTGTTATAAAACAAAGTCGATGTATATATTACCTCCAAAGGACAACCAAAAATTAAATGCTAGCTTTAAAAGCTTAGCAGGAAAAAGTACTGAGGATTTATTTACGTCAATTCAAGGTAATCTTGACTGGATAGAGATTAACTATGGAGAAGTTTTGCTATTTAATATGGCTTTGCCTCATGGAAATAGGGTTAATCAAGAGAGTGAGACTCGTTGGACTATGAATTGTCGCTTTAAAGGACTTTTTACGCCTTATGCTGATAAAAAGTTAGGCTCATTTTTTGTGCCCATTTCTTTACGAGCGGCATCAATTAATGGAATGCTGTATCAGCACCCAAAGATAGAATGAAAAAGATTAGAGGCTATGTTTCTAGTCGTCAATTTATGGGGGAGGGTTGTCATCAAAGTACACAAAACCTTGTTATAAGGGATTATTGTGAGAGGAGTAGTTTAGTATATCTTTTAAGTGGTGTAGAGTATTCTATGAACAATTCCTTCTTGATGTTAAATGAACTAGCAAGTCAAATTCCTGATTTAATAGATGGAGTAGTTGCATACAGTTTGTTTCAGCTGCCAGAAAACCCTGAGGAGAGAGGTGATATTTATGAAAAATTTTTAGAAAATAATGGCGAAATCCATTTTGCTTTAGAGGGTCTTAAAATTACCAATTACTCTGAATTATTGAGGGTAGAGCAAATTTGGCTTGTTCGACAAACAATGCAAAATTGTATAACTACTATTTATGATGACTGATCAGCTCGCTTTGAGCTTAAGGACTTTGTCAGTTATATTTTAATTAAAGTAAAACAGGAGATTGTTATGGGTAAAGAGATAAATTTAATGCAAAATTATCCTGTTTCAAAGCGGGATATATCAGGTAGGTTAGCCTCAAAAACAGATGAAGATAGGCTTATAGCCAGAAGATTTGATATAGATTTTTTTGATGGCTCTAGGAGTCATGGCTATGGTGGATTTTCATATAACTCTCGTTTTTGGGAGCCTGTAGTTCCAACATTTCAAAAACATTGGTCATTAAAAAGTGGCAGTTCAGTTTTAGATATTGGATGCGCTAAAGGCTTCATGATGTATGATATCCAGCGGCTAATACCTGGGATTAATGTTTTTGGAATCGATATCTCCGAGTATGCTATAGAAAATGCAATGAAAGAAATAAAAACTCATTGCAAGGTTGCTAATGCAATATCATTACCTTTTTCAGACAAAAGTATAGATATATCTATTTCGATTACTACCTTACATAATTTAATAGAGAGTGAATTAATTACTGCTTTAACTGAGATAGAAAGGGTTACAAAAAAAGGTAGTTTCATTACCTTGGATGCCTATAAAAATAATCAAGAGAAAGAGCGGATGGAGGCATGGAATCTCACTGCTAAAACTGTAATGCATGTTGATGAATGGAAGATATTTTTAAGTGATGTTGGCTATACTGGAGATTATTATTGGTTTACTCCTTAATATAAGAAGCTTTATCAATTGTTAAATTTAAATGATTAAAAAAATAATAAATTCAATAATATATAGATTTAGATATAAATATACTGTCTTCACGATATTTTTTTGGAATTTCATCACTAAAATATTAATTTCTAATAAGAGGGATACAAGTATTAAAAATTTACTGTATGTTTGGGTGCCAGTTTGGGGCGAACAGCATATTGATTGGTTTTTTAAATATACGCTCCCCTCTCTTCTAAAGGCAAATAACTTACCTCTAGTTTCTTTAAATAAAGAAGTACAATTTTGTTTTTATACAAAAGATAATGATTTACTAGCAATTGAAACTAAAATGAAATCAATGGCGCCTTTATATAATTTCACTGTAGTTGTTGAATCATTTTTTGATGATTTTGCAAGAGATATGATGTCAAACTTTTTCATAGACATTACTGAGCGCAGCATTAGAAATAAAGCACTTATGTTGATTGCTCAACCTGATCTGATTTTTTCAAATGGCACAGTAAATAATTTAGTTGAGTTATCAGATGGAAAAGGGGTATCGATTGCTGTTGCTCACCCTAGAGTTTCGTTTGAGTCTTTTATGAGTAAAAAAATTGATGTTGAAGATTTAAGTGAGAATACCCTTGAAATGGTTGAAACAGCTTTAAATATTCAACATAGCACTTTGAAGCAAGCTGAAGAGACTGATGATCAAAACTCTACTTTGATGGGAGTTTCAACCAGAAAAATCTCGAATGGATTAGCTGTCATTCATAATCTTCCAGCAGTATATTTATGCAGCCCTATTAAAGATGACCTAGTTTTTTTTAAGCGAAGATGTGAATTTAATATTATAGACAAGCATTGGACAAGTCTATTATTTCGACAGTCTCGATTAAAAATAATTGGATCGAGTGATATTGCATTTATCATTGAACTAACTTTCGATTCTGTAAAGACAAGTTTAGATTCAGGCTTAAGATTTAATGATAAACATAATGGCTCTGATTTTGTTAAATTTATGAATGTATTAGTTAGTCATTGGAGAAATAAATAATTTTATGCTAATAGAAAAAATAAAAACAAAACTTATAAATTTCTCTCAATATCTTGGGAATAATGCATATTTAAATCCTGTAGATATGCGTTCTAGAAAGTATAAGAAGAAACTTTATATTACAACTACTGCGTGGGGTGATTACTTAGAATACTACTTTAATTATTCTATGCCAGCAGCAACCAATAATTCAAATTTACAGGCTTTAGAAAGAGAAGGTTTTGAAATAAATATTATTTTATACACTCTTAATAAAGACTATGTAATTAATAAATATAAGAGTAATTTATCAGTTGGATCTAAACAGATTGAAGTAAGACAGATTGATTCAGGAAACGAAACTGAAATTAGAAAAATTGCATTTTTTCCTTTATTAGATATCTTGAAGAAATGCCTAGATGAGGATGCTTTTTTTTTCAACTTAACCCCTGATATGATTATTGGAAATAGTTCTTTGTTTAATTGTGTTATGTCGTCATATGGGAAAAATACCTGTTTTGCCTCTGCGCACCCTAGGGTAAGCCTAAATATACTTGATGAATTGGAGAAAAAAAGTAATAAAGGTTTTGAGAATTCTGATTTAGTAGCCCTATCTTTCAAGTTCCCACATGATAACTTTAAGTTTGCAAATGAAGATTTAGAGAATAATACAACGCATAAAGGCATTTCTTATAGAAAAATTTCTCCAACATTATATTCCATAACTCATAACCTTCCATCACCTGGGCTAATATTTCCAATAGAGGGAGATTATGAATATTTTAATAGGGCGCGTGATTATAATATGATTGATAGGGAGTGGATGCAGACTCTAATCAAAACAAATCGAATTAAAGTATCAGGATCGAGCGATCTGTTTTTTAACATTGAATTAACGCCGGCATCTTTTATTGCTAGTGAAGAAATTAAAGATAATGCCAAATATAATGACTCAGCTGGGGATGAATTCTATCATCGAGTATGTAGAACATTTACCTCGGTTTGGCGACAAAAAAATGCCTAGTTAAAAATTTATTTGTAGAATGCAAAATATAAAAGTTATCTATATAGACTATTTATGTTTCGAATCTTTATTTGTTTTGATAAAGAGCAAACATAAGAATTGCGAAGTAATATACTGTCAAAAATCTTCAACTTTGCCCCATTCATTTCTTTCCTATTTGAGTAGAAAAAACAATCTTATTATAAGAGTTATCGAGAGCATTCCTTCCACAGAAAGATTTATTAAAGGTTTGAATTTTTTAGAAAAAAGAGAAACTGACCTTACTAAACTAATAAATAAGAATGTTGATAAATTTCTTGAGAATGATTTTTTGACGTATTCTATAACTTTATTGAAATATAATAAAGTTAAATTAAGGGCTTATCTTGAAAACAAAATCTATTGGTCCTTATATAGAGGCGCTGAATTAATAACACTTTCAGAAAGTCTTCCCACAAATAATGTTATTATTTTATGCAGCAGCCCTTTTTCAAATATTTTAGAAAAGTTAAGTAGCCAAAAAATTTTTTGGTACAAAAGTAAATTTTCCAAATTCTTTGATCTTTCTTTAAGGAAAGGTCATGAATATATTGATGAAAATCACCATAAACTTGAATTTAAAAGGAAAGAGTCATCTGGCTATTTGATTTTTCTAAAATTTACTGCATATTTTGTCAAAACACTTCTTTCAAAAGTTCATAATAATAAAATAAATTTATCAAATCAAAATAATAATATTGGTATTTCACAGTATCAAGTTTTATTAAGAGAAAATGGCGCAAATGATATTATGTGGGTGCCATCAAGATTTGTAAAGTCTGAATCAATTCTCTATTTAAATCAGTCAATTCTTGATAGAAAATCAAAAGATTTTCTTAGTAAATACGGTGTTTTATCTGTCAGAGTAAACCCTAGAATCAGAGAATTATTACAAATGACCATAACAAATAATAACTCAGATTTTTATGTTGTGCCAAGCTTTAAATTCTATGTTAAAGTTTTTAAATTTTTTTATAAAGTTTGGAGGTTTGCTTTAATTAAAAATAAAAAAACTCCTTTAAGCTCTATTATTTATTATTATATTTTTAGCGAACTTTATTGGCGTGATTTATATAGTCAGCTAGGATTAAAGATTCTTTGGTCAATGGCTGATGGAAGTCAAGACTCTTTAGTACGCTCGCAGGCTATTGAAAAAAATGACGGATTTTATACAGGGTCAAATTATAGTTTTTATCCATTTGAAACAATTCCTACCCAAAAGCTATACGATATTTATTTTACATGGGGTAAATATTTCTCTAAAAACTTGATGAAAAGAAATGAAAGCAAAGAATCAATTTTTTTAGATGTTGGCTATGTTGCTGATTCACATTTTGATTTTTCAGCTAATAGTGCAAAAAAAATTCGTGAAAAGTTTAAAGTCAACTATATCGTTTCTTATTTTGATAATAATACGGGTAATGATTTTGAGTTAACAGAATCTATGGCTTTTGAAATGATGAATATGTTAATCGAATTGCTTGAAAAGTATAACTACATGGTTCTTTTACTTAAACCTAAAAGACAAGATGAAATTGATTTATACCTAAATAAATTTAGTAAATTTAAAAACTATCTTGATTCTGGAAGAATAATAATTTTTCTTAATCAAAATCCTCGCGAAAAATTTGCGCCAGCAACTATAGGTATGGCTAGTGACTTAGTTGTTGGTTTGGGTTTAAATACGGCAGCAATAGAATGCTTTTTTGCAGGCGCAGATGTTCTTTATGCTAATCTTCCTAAATTTAAATTTAAAACTTCAAGGTTCTATGAAAATGGTGCTGGCAAGTTTATTTTTAATTCTATTGAAGACATCAAATTCAAGGTTGATAAAAAAATTAAAAATAGAGAGCATCATTTTTTATCAAATCTTGAAAAAGATGCATATTCTGATTTAGATAATTTTCAAGATGGCAAGGCTCATAAGAGAATTGGATGGGCTCTTTCAGAGATACAAAAAAATATTAACACTCAACCTAGTCGAATAAAACTAACTAATTTTATAGAAGGCTTGAAAAAAGGCATAAATTCAATTTAAGCCTCTCCGCATTGAATTAACATTACTTTAATATCACTATCACTTAATCCATTTCTTAGCTATATAATATATAAACTATTTTGGCCTAGATATTTATTTTTTATAAGAAATAAATGTCCTTATGCAAATCATTAATTAATTAAATACTAAGAGTATGTTTAAAAATTTGCTACATTTAAAAAATATTCTTGGAAAGAGAAATAGTAGAAAAGTCCTTTTTCTTGTTCCATTTTTTCTAATATCCGCAATATTAGAAACAGTCAGTATAGGTCTAATAGTTCCATTAATATCTACCTTAATCGATGATACAGCGATTAGAAATTTTTTATCATCTATGGGTACTTTTGAGAATGTTAGTAAAAATCAACTCCAGTTTTATATTTTGGCGCTTTTTTTGGTAGTCTATATATTTAAAAGCCTATATTCAGTCTTATTTTTTTATTTCACACAAAAGTTTTTTGCCATTATTAGGGGAGATTTGCATAGTAATTTGTACTATTATTACCTAAATTCAAATTATGAGTTTCATCTTGACCATAATCGCTCAGAATTAAAGAGAAATATAGATGAAATTGGAACAGTCTTTCAGTCTTATATTTCACCATTGCTTTTATTAGCTGTTGAGGCATCGATAACGATAGGCATATTGGCTTTACTTTTTAGCACGGAGCCTAAAATTACAATAATTGTTTGCTTCATTATTGGGGCTATTGCGTCCCTTACCTATTTTTATTTGAAACCAACATTTAACAAATTAGGTCAAGAAAGGGTTGATACCTCCGAAAAGCTTAATAGACATTTATATGAAGGTTTAGGTGCAATAAAGGAAGTTAAAATTCTAAAAAAAGAAGCATATTTTTCTCATGAATTCTCTAAATATATGCGAAAATTTTTAAAATTAGATTTGTTAAATGGAATTTTTAATATTGCAAGTGCTACATTTATTGAAGTTATATTTGTAATTTTAGCTATTTCATTAATGTTTGTTGTATTAATATCAAATAACCTTCAAGAAAGTCTTCCAGTTTTGGCTTTATTTGCATTAGCTTCAATAAGAATTCTGCAATCATTTAAGAAAATTTACCTTAGCTTGAATCAGCTAGAGTATTCAAAAGAAAGTTTAAAGCTGGTTCATAGAGAAACTAAGAATATCTCTCATGTGAGTCTTCAAAATAAGGATTCTAACAAAAACGGCATTGATGAAGTCGATTTTATTGATAAGATTGAAGTTAGTAATATAAGCTATAACTTTCAAAATTCAGAACAAATTGTTTTGGATAAAGTTTCTATAGATGTTTCAAAAAATTCATCTATTGCAATAATTGGCGAAAGTGGCTCTGGAAAAACAACATTAGTAAATATATTTCTTGGTTTATTAGAAGTAAGGGATGGTCATTTTTTGATTGATGGCCATATGAGTAAAAATTTATCCTTACTTCACAATAAAGTTGGATACGTACCTCAAAATGTTTATATTACTGATGATTCAATTGCTAAAAATATTGCGTTTGGTGTTAATTATGATGACATAGATTTTGAAAAAGTAGCTGCCAGTTTAAAAGCTGCACATTTATTTGAGTTTGTCTCTACCTTACCCAATGGAGTTAATACATATCTTGGTGAAGATGGTGCTCGAATGTCTGGAGGACAAAGGCAGAGGTTAGGTATTGCAAGAGCTCTTTATAACGATCCAGATATTATTGTTCTAGATGAGGTAACTGCTTCATTGGATGGTACAACTGAAAAAGCTGTTATGGACGTAATCCATAAGATGTCAAAAAGTAAAACAATAGTGATTATTACTCATAAAATTAATACAATAAAGGCTTGCGATAAGATTTATCTTCTTGGTAAGGGTAAAATTCAAGATTATGGAAATTATGAAGATTTATATTTAAGTAATCAAGATTTTCGAAACTTAGCTGATGATCATTAAATATAAGAATATAAGAATATAAGAATATAAGAATATAGAAATTAAAAATAATTATTTTTTATGAAAAAAGTATTAATTACTGGCGCAGATGGCTTTATTGGATCTCATTTAACAGAACTTCTGGTTTCAAGAGGGTATGAAGTAAAAGCTTTATCTCAATATAATTCTTTTCATAATTTGGGATGGTTAGAGAAAGTCAATTGTAGAGATAAAATTGAAGTCTTGATGGGCGATATTAGGGACTCTATGTATTGCAAACACATTACAAAAGATGTAGATATAGTTTTTCATCTTGCCGCACTTATTGCTATTCCATATTCTTACATTGCACCAGAAAGTTATGTAGATACTAATATTAAAGGTACACTAAATATATGCCAGGCTGCTAGAGACAATGGTGTTAAGAAGCTAATTCAAATTTCTACTAGTGAAGTTTATGGAACAGCTCAATATGTCCCAATAGATGAATTGCACCCTCTTCAGGCTCAGTCTCCTTATAGCGCAACAAAAATTGCTGCAGACGCTTTAGCAATGAGTTTTTATAATGCTTTTGATTTACCTGTTACTATTGCTAGACCATTTAATACATATGGGCCAAGGCAGTCAGCAAGAGCTGTAATTCCTACTATTATTACTCAGATTGCGAAAGGAGCTAAAGAGATTATGTTGGGTGATATAACCCCTACTAGAGACTTTAATTATGTCGAGGATACTTGTTTAGGTTTGGTTGCGATTGCTGAGTCTCCTGACTCAATTGGTCAAACTATTAATATTGGCTCCAATTCTGAGATTAGTATTGGTGATACTCTAAATCTAATTAAGCAATTAATGCAAAGTGATGTTGAATTTATTTTAGATAAAAAGCGTGTTAGGCCAGAAAAATCAGAAGTTTTTCGACTCTGGTGTGATAATACTAAAATTGAAAAAATCACAGGCTTTAAGCCACAAACTGATATTAAGTTGGGCCTTAAAAAAACAATAGATTGGATGATACAGCCTGATAATCTGAGTTACTATAAAGCAGAAATATACAATGTATGATCAGGTTATAGATTTTATTAGGGATATATATGATGAAAAAGGTTATATCCCATTGCATGAGCCAAAGTTTATTGGTAATGAAAAAAAATATTTAAGTGATTGTATAGACTCTACTTTTGTTTCTTCTAGCGGGAGATTTATAGATGATTTGGAAGAGCACTTAGCACATTTTACTGGTGCTAAATACGTAGTTGCTACATCTAATGGCACCGCAGCTTTACATATCTCTTTATTACTAGCTGGAGTGTCCTTGAATGATGAGGTAATAACCCAGCCACTGACTTTTATTGCTTCTTGTAATGCAATAAATTATTGTGGAGCTAAGCCTTTATTTATTGATGTTGATAGAGATACAATGGGGCTTTCACCCGAAGCTTTAAGTAGCTTTTTAAGTGCAAATACAAAAGTAATTGGCAAACAATGTATAAATAAGTTAACAGGAAGAGTTATCAAGGCCTGTGTTCCAATGCATACTTTTGGACACCCATGCAGAATTGATGAAATTAAAGAAATTTGCGATTTAAATAATATTAAGCTTGTAGAAGATTCAGCAGAAAGTTTGGGTAGTTTTTTTAAAGGCAGACATACAGGAACTTTTGGCCAGTTAGGTGTTATTAGTTTTAATGGTAATAAAGTTATTACTGGAGGTGCAGGTGGATGCATACTTACTGATGATAAAGATCTTTTTAAAAAAGCTAGACACTTAACCACTACTGCAAAAATACCTCATAAATGGGAATATAACCATGATGAGATAGGATATAACTACCGTCTGCCAAATATAATTGCTGCATTATTGATGGCACAGTTAGAAAATCTTGATGCTTTTTTAATAAATAAAAAAAAATTGACTGAGAACTATAAAGATTTTTTTTCCTCAAAGAAAGATATTGAATTCGTTCAGGGAATTGAAGAATCTAGCCCTAATAATTGGCTTAATTCAATAATATTAAAAGATCTTTCTCAAAGAGATATATTCCTTGAAGAAACTAATCATAATGGAATTATGACCCGCCCTATCTGGACTTTAATGAATAAGATAGATATGTTCAAAGATTGCTACTGTGATTCCATTGAAAATTCTTTATGGCTTAATGACAGAGTTGTAAATATTCCAAGCAGTGTAATAGTATGAAGAAACAAATAGTATTAATAGGAGGTGGGGGGCATTGTAGATCTATAATTGATGTTATTGAGCAAGAAGGTAAGTTTGAGATCGTTGGAATTGTTGATAAAAAAGATTCGTTGGGTTTATCAATTCTAGGTTATGAAATTATTGCCGATGACAGTGACTTGTTACTCTTAGCAAAGCAATATCAGTATGCATTTATTGCTATTGGGCAGATTAAAACTGCAGAACTGAGAATAAAATTATTTACAAGTGTTGAGTTGGCGGGTTTTAGTATCCCAAGTATTATTTCTCCTAGGGCTTATATTTCAAATTATTCTTCTATAGAGAAAGGCACTATAGTAATGCATGATGCCGTAATTAATGCTAATTCAAGTGTAGGAAAGAACTGCATAATTAATTCCAAGTCTTTAATTGAGCACGATGTTAAAGTCGAAGACCATTGCCATATCTCTACTGGTGCAATAATTAATGGAGGCTCTTCTATAGGAAGGGAAAGTTTTATAGGAAGTGGTTCGGTTATTAGAGAAGGTTTAGAGCTTAATTCAAATAGTTTTATTAAAGCTGGAAGTGTTGGTAAATGAGTGTTTTTATAATAGCTGAAGCTGGTGTTAATCATAATGGTTCAATTGATCAAGCATATCAATTAATTGACGTTGCAGTTGCCTCAGGGGCTGATGCGGTAAAATTTCAAACTTTTACAGCGAAGAATCTTGTAGCTAAAAATATTGAAAAAGCTGAGTATCAGAAAAAAACTACAAATCCACAAGAATCTCAATTTGATATGATAAAAAAATTAGAGTTAGACTCTAATATGCACAAAAATCTTATCTTATACTGTAATAAGAAAAACATAATGTTTCTTTCCTCTCCATTTGATTTAGAGAGTATTGAACTTCTAAATGAATTAAATCTGCAAATTTTTAAAATACCTAGTGGAGAGATCACAAATCTTCCTTATCTTAGGTCTATTGGCTTACTAAAAAAGAAAGTAATTCTATCGACTGGGATGTCAAAAATGAGCGAAATAAAAGATGCCATTGAAGTATTAATTGAAAAAGGAACTTCTAAAAATAACATTACAGTTCTTCATGCAAACACAATGTATCCAACTCCTATGAAAGATGTAAATCTTAGAGCAATGATTACTATTCAAAAAGAATTAGATATAGCAGTTGGATATAGTGATCATACTTTAGGTATTGAGGTTGATATTGCCGCTGTTGCGATGGGTGCCAGTGTTATTGAAAAGCACTTTACACTTGATAGGAATATAGCTGGACCAGACCATCAGGCATCGTTGGAGCCTTTAGAATTAAAATCAATGGTGTCTGCTATCCGAAATATTGAAAAAGCCTTAGGCAGTGGTGAAAAAATTCCTTCTTTAGGCGAAATGGAAAATATAGGTCTTGCTAGGAAATCTATACTGGCAGGTAAATATATAGAAAAAGGTGAAAAATTTTCTGAAACTAATCTTGTTGTTAAAAGAAGTGGATTAGGTATTAGCCCAATGAGATGGGATATGGTTATTGGAAAAGTTGCACAAAAAGATTATATTATTGATGAGATGATATCAATATGAGGAAAATTTGTGTTGTAACAGGAACTCGAGCAGATTATGGACTTTTGTATCCTGTAATAAAAAAAATTAAACTTTCTACAAAGCTTACTCTTCAATTAATAGCAACTAATGCACATTTATCAAGTAATTTTGGCATGACCTATAAACAAATTGAGCAAGATGGATTTGTTTTAGATGCAAAAATTGACAATCTGTTTTCATCAGATGAGATAACCTCTATTCCAAAATCTACAGGCTTGGCTTTATCACTTCTTTCAAAAAGTTTTGAAAAGTTACGTCCTGACGTAATACTAATTTTAGGTGATAGATACGAAACTCATGCTGCTGCAACCGCCGCCATGTTGATGAAAATTCCTATTGCTCATATTCATGGAGGAGAGTCAACTGAAGGTGCAGTAGATGAATACATTAGGCATTCTATTACTAAAATGAGCTTTTTACATTTTTGTTCAACTGAGTTTTATCGAAAAAGGGTAATCCAAATGGGTGAAAATCCAAATAGGGTATTTAATACTGGAGCGCCTGGGATAGATAATGTATTAAATTTGAAGCTTTTAACTAAGAGTCAATTAGAGTCTGAGTTAAATTGGAAATTATCCAGTAAAAATGCACTATTTACCTATCATCCTGCTACGCTTTCTGATAATAATATACTCAGTGATTTAAAAAGAATTTTTAAAACATTAAGTAAATTTAATATGAATATTTTATTCACTTTTGCTAATGCGGATTCAGGTGGCAGTATTATTAATAAAGAAATTGAGAACTTTTGCTTAAAAAATAATAAAAAATACAAAGTTGTTAAAAATCTTGGACAGGTAAAATATTTGAGTGCAATGAGATGTGTAGACCTTATTATTGGTAACAGCTCAAGTGGTATTATTGAAGCTGCTAGCTTTCATGTTCCAGTAGTTAACATTGGAGATAGGCAGAACGGTAGATTACGCAACGAAAATGTCATTGATTGTAGTATTGAATCACTTAAAGAGTCAATTAATATTGCATTATCAGATGTATTTCTCAGCAAGTGCCAAAAAATTGAAAATATATATGGTAAGGGCAATGCTTCAGAAGTCATTATACAAAAACTGGAGCAACAATTACTTTCTCAAAAAAAGATTTTTTTTGATTTGTAATTGTTAATTTTTTTTAATATGAATATTGAGAGTAATTTATGAATGTTTTTTGGTGTAAAAATTGTCTTAATATGTCTACAAGACCAAGAATTACTTTTGATGATGAAGGTAATTGTAATGCGTGTCAGTGGGCTGAAGAAAAGAAAGTTATAGATTGGAAGCCTAGGGAGAAAGAATTATTAAAATTGCTTGATACAAATAGGTCTATCTCTGGTAATTTTGATTGTATCGTCCCAGTTAGTGGAGGAAAAGACGGGTCTTATGTTGCCCACACTCTAAAACATAAGTATGGAATGAACCCTCTTACAGTAACTGTAAAGCCTTCAATGGCCCTCGATATTGGCGAGAAGAATTTATCAAATTTCATTCAATCAGGTTTTAATCATATCCATATATCTTGTAACCCAAATGTTATCGATAAACTCAATAAATATGGCTTTATTGAGAAAGGTTTCCCTTATTATGGTTGGTTGATAGCAATAATGACTGCTGTCATTAAAGTAGCAATAAATTTTAAAATTCCTTTAATATTTTATGGAGAGGATGGTGAAATAGAATATGGTGGATCAACTGAATCTAAGAATAAAGCCTTATATGATATTGAATATATGAAAAAGGTCTATCTTGAAGGCGGACATAATAAAGTTCTTGAAAGATTAATTAAAGATGATGATATTTATAGTTCAGATTTATCATTCTTCCAGTTTCCAACAGATTTAGAAATTGAAGCTTCAAAACTTTCATTTACTCACTGGTCATATTTTGAGCCATGGGATTCATATCGTAATTATGTAGTTGCTAAAGAAAATTGTGGTTTACAAGAAAAAACCCAAATTAATACTGATACATTTACAAATTTTGCTCAAAATGACCAATCTCTTTACGTACTTCATGCATATTTAATGTATTTAAAGTTTGGCTTTGGAAGGGCAACACAAGATGCTGGTATTGAAATAAGAAGAGGATCTATGACAAGGGATCAGGCCTTAAACCTAGTAAAAATGTATGATAACTCGTATCCACATAATCAAATTGATGAGTTTTTAGTTTACTACGGTATGTCACGAGAAGAATTTGACTTAGTTTTAGATACTTATGTTAATAAAGGTTTATTTAATAAAATAAGAGGTATTTGGCAACCAAAATTTGAAGTTGGTAAAAGTTTTAAAATATGAAAATAACTATTATTGACTATGGAATGGGCAATGTTAAGTCAATAATAGGTGCTTTAAAGTACTTAAAAGTTGAGGAAATTAAGGTCTCAAATAAATCGGAAGATATATACTCATCAGATAAACTAATTTTGCCTGGTGTTGGCTCTTTTCCCGTTGCGATGAAAAATATTAGAGATTTAGGTTTAGAGAATCATTTGAAAGAAGCAATTCAAGTTAAAAAAATACCAGTTTTAGGTATCTGTTTGGGTATGCAATTACTTGGTAATAGTAGCTTAGAAGGTGGCTTTAGTAAGGGCCTTAGTTTTGTTGAAGGAGAAGTGGAGAAAATGAGTAATAGTACTTTTAAAGTTCCACATATTGGCTTTAATCAGGTTAACTCTTATGGAGAGTCAACTCTATATAAGGGACTAAACAATCTGAGTGACTTTTATTTTGTGCATAGCTTCAAAATGCAAAGCAAAAATAATATTTGCCAATCAACTTGTTTTTATGACGGTAATTTTATTGCAAGTTTTGAGGTTAATAATATTTTTGGAGTTCAATTTCATCCAGAATTGAGCCAAAAAAATGGCCTAACCTTACTTGAAAATTTCATTAATTACAATTAAATGCTGCGACAGAGGATTATATTTACACTAATTTATTCTGAAGGTTTTTTTATGCAGAGTAGAAACTTTCGTTTACAAAAAGTTGGAGATATTGATTGGTTAGAAGAGAACTACCAATTTCAGAACATAGCTTTTTCATTGGATGAATTAATAGTTTTAGATGCTTCAAGGAGTGGTAGAGATATTTCTAGATTCTCAGAAATCCTCAGTAGACTTGCAGAAGATGTATTTATACCTATCTCAGCAGGTGGAGGAGTTCGAAACATGGGCGAAGTTGAGGCATTATTTAATAATGGAGCAGATAAAATTGTTTTAAATACTATTTTATTTGAAAACAAAAAGCTAGTTTTAGAAATTATAAATAGATATGGCTCACAAAGTGTAGTTGCAGGAGTAGATTATAAATTTGACAATGTGTATATCAATAATGGCTTAGAAAAAATTAATGTTAAGCTTGATGATTATATAAATAAAGTCGTCAGTTATGGAGTAGGTGAAATTTATTTAAATTCGATTGCAAATGATGGAACTGGTTTTGGTTATGATACTGAAACAATCAAAAATATCTCTAAAGTAGTTTCAGTTCCATTAATAGCTGCTGGAGGTGCTGGTAATGAAAGACACCTTTTAGATGGTTTATCAATTGATGGTGTTAATGGAGTTGCAACAGCAAACTTATTTAACTTTATAGGAGATGGACTTCCAAATGCAAGAAATATAATTATAGCAAATAATGGTAATATAGCTAAATGGAGTTAGGATGAAATATTATTCAATAAGTATGTAATTAAGGAGAAGTGGTTGCAAAACTGGACAAAAACAATTGTTAATTTAGAGAGTTCGATAAAAAATGTTATTGAAATTCTGGAATATAGTGGTGTAAGAATTGCCTTGGTAGTATCTGATGACAGTATATTAGAAGGAACAATAACTGACGGTGATGTTAGGCGAGCCCTAATAAATGGAATATCTCTTGAGAGCTCTGCTTCTAAAATCATGAATATTAACCCAATATTTGCTGACACTTCAATATCTAAAGAAAAATTATTACTTCAGATGAAACAACAAGATATATTACATATGCCAATTGTGAATAATAATGGTGAACTTTGTGGTCTTGAAACTTTGCAACATTTAATTAAAAATCCATCATATGATAATCCAATTTTTCTTATGGCTGGTGGCTTAGGAACTAGACTCCAGCCTTTAACTTTGAATAAACCAAAACCACTATTAAATGTTGGTTCTAAGCCCATTTTAGAAATTATTATTGAGCAATTTATTAGTGCAGGGTTTCATAATTTTTTTATATCAACAAACTTTAAATCAGAAATGATTAAAGAATACTTTGGAGATGGCAGCTTTTGGAATGTCAATATCCAATATGTTAGTGAGGATGAGCCACTAGGAACTGCAGGTGCGCTTGGTTTGCTTCCAGACAATCTTCCAAATTTACCCATCATTATTATGAATGGTGATATTTTAACCAAGGTTGATTTTCAACTCCTTTTACGTTTCCATAATGAGCATGAAGGGATTGCAACAATGTGTGTTAGGGAGTATGGGCATCAAGTGCCTTATGGAGTTGTTGAGATTGAAGAGAATCAAATAAAAAAAATTATCGAAAAACCACTTCATAAATTTTTTGTTAATGCAGGTATTTATGTTTTAGATCTAGATTTAATTAAAAAAATTAATGGAAAATTAAGAATTGATATGCCAGATTTTCTTTTAAAACAAATAGATAAATCCTCTATAAATGCGTTTCCAATTCATGAATATTGGCTTGATATTGGACATATGAATGAATATCAACAAGCTAACCAAGATATTCTTAACTTTTAATAACTGTAATGGATATTAAAAAAATTCTAATTGTAGGCCTTGGAAGTATAGGTAAGCTTCATCTAGAAGTTGTTAGAAGTAATTTCCCAGAAATTTCTATTGTTGCATTAAGGCGAAATCACTCAGATACTGAAGAGATTAATGCTCTAGGCCTTAATAATTCTTTCACTTCAATGGAGGAGGTGCTTGCCTCAAAGCCTCAGGTAGCTATTATTTCCAATCCATCGACCAAACATTTAGCTGTTGCAAAAATACTAGCTAATGCAGGCATTCATTTGTTGATTGAAAAGCCAATTTCTAATTCTTCATATGGCGTAGAACAACTTATTGATATTTGTATGAAAAAGAAGGTTGTATTATTGACCGGATATAATCTTAGATACCTGCCATCTTTAATAAAGTTTCGTGAGCAAATTAACCAGAATAAAATAGGTAAGATTTTTTTAGTCCAGTCAGAAGTTGGGCAATACCTACCAAGTTGGAGGCCTGGAAGTGATTATAGGAAAACTGTATCTGCTCAAAAATCTTTAGGTGGAGGTGTTCTAACAGAGCTAAGTCACGAAATTGATTATATAAATTGGATTTTTGGATCTGTAAAATGGGTAAAGTCCCATGTGTCCAAACAAAGTAATCTTGAGATAGATGTTGAGGATACTGCAAGTCTTGTCTTTGGTTTCGAAAAGGTAGTTGACTCAGGTTTAATAGCAACTATAAATATGAATTTTATTCAGCATGATAATACTCGTAAATGTAAAGCCATTGGAGAGAGTGGAACCTTGCTTTGGGATGGAATTAGTGGGGAGGTTAAGTATTTTTCTAAGGAAGGAAAAGATTGTGAAATAATTTTTTCATCTAAGCCTAATCAACTTTTTACCTATAGTGAGCAAATCAAATATTTCTTTTCCTTAGTAAGAAAAAGTGGTTCGTCTTGTGGATCTGAGAATGATGGTTTAAGTAGTGTAATTATAATAGATGCAATTCATAAATCTAATACTGAAAATAGGACTGTTTATCTTTAATTTGTTGAAAATATTATGAAATATATAGCTTTAATTTGTGCAAGAGGCGGATCTAAAGGGGTACCTAAAAAAAATATCAAGCCTTTAGGGGGAGTTCCTTTAATAGGCTGGTCTATCAATATAGCAAAAAAAGTTGATAAAATTTCTAGAATTATCGTTTCAACTGATTCAGAAGAAATTGCTGAAGTTGCTAAACATTATGGGGCTGAAGTTCCTTTTATAAGACCCAGTGAACTCTCTAAAGATAATAGTTCAGAATGGCGAGTATGGCAGCATGCGCTTTGCTATTTAGAAGAAAATAATGAAGAGTTTTTAGATGGTCTTATAATACTTCCACCAACCGCACCATTGAGGAATGTTGAGGATATTGAAAAATGCATTTCAGAGTATGAGAAAGGAAATGTTGATCTAGTTATAACGACTTCTGATGCTCATCGAAACCCATATTTTAATATGGTTATAAAAAATGAGAATAATTTTTGCTCACTAGCAATCAAAGGAAAAAAAATTGTTCGACGTCAAGATGCGCCCAAAGTTTATGATATGACAACTGTTGCTTATGTTGTTACGCCAAATTATGTTCATAAGTATAATGGCATTTTTGATGGTCTTGTTAGGAGTATAAATATCCCACCTGAAAGAGCAATTGATATTGATACACCTTTAGATTTTAAAATTGCAGAATTCTTGCTCTCTAATAATATGAATTTATAAAATATTTTGAAAACAATCCAACAACTTACTAATATGAAAGGTAGGACTGCCTTAATAACTGGAGCGGCAGGGGGCTTAGGTACTCATATTGCAGAAACTATTCTTGAAATTGGTGGAAGTGTAATAATGGTTGATTATCCTGATTCGGATTATTCATTAATAAAAAATAGGTCGACAGAATATAAAAATAAAATAATATTTATCGAGTGTAATCTTGAGGATGAAAATAATCGTGCCGAATTAATTGATACAATTAATTCGAGGGGCTTATCTCTTGATGTTCTCATAAATAATGCAGCCTTTGTTGGTTCAAGTGAATTAGAGGGTTGGGTGACAACATTTGAAAAACAAAATCTTGATACTTGGCGACGTGCTCTTGAAATCAACCTAACAGCATGTTTTGATCTTTCAAAAGGTTTTTCTCCTTTGTTAAGAAAGAGTGGTAGTGGCTCAATTATCAACATTGCCTCCATATATGGGATTAATGGGCCAGATTTTTCTTTATATGAAGATACTGAAATGGGAAATCCAGCTGCTTATGCTGCTTCAAAAGGAGGCCTTATCCAACTTACACGATGGTTATCAACTTCTCTTGCACCAAAAATTAGAGTCAATGCCGTTTCTCCAGGAGGTATTTTTCGAAATCAACCGAAAAACTTCGTTGAAAGGTATGAAAATAAAACACCATTAGGACGAATGGCTAACGAAGAAGACTTAAAAGGAATTATTGCTTATTTATCTAGTGATTTATCATCCTATGTTACAGGGCAGAATATTGTAATTGATGGAGGTTGGACAGTATGGTGAACATTTGGGAGTTTTTCAATGAGTAAAAAAAAATATTGTGCTCTAGTGACTGGAGCCACAAGAGGAATTGGTTTTGCAATAGCTAAAAAATTACTTGATGATGGTATGGAAGTTATTGTGACTGGAACTGATACTGATGGGAAGCCTCCAGAAGGGGCAAGCTATTATTCAGTAGATTTTTTAAATAATAACTCCTTACAAGGATTTATAGAATATATAAAAACTAAAAATATTGATATTCTTATCAATAATGCTGGCATTAATAAAATTAGTAATTTTTCGAGTGTCGATATTAAAGATTTTGATAAAATTTTACAAGTAAATCTTAGAACGCCATTTTTAATTTGCCAATCAGTGTTGCCTTATATGAAAAAACAAAAATGGGGAAGGATAGTAAATCTAACTTCAATCTATAGCATTATTTCAAAAGAATTTCGAGCGCCATATTCTGCTAGTAAGTTTGGGTTAGATGGAATGACTGTAGCTTTGGCAGCGGAGGTTTCTGAAATGGGTATTCTTGCAAATAGTGTAGCGCCAGGTTTTATAGACACAGATTTAACAAGAAATATTTTGGGCGAAGATGGAATTCAGAATTTAAAAAAATCTATACCCATTAAAAGATTAGGCCAAGTAAGTGAAATTGCTTCTTTTGTCAGTTGGTTGGTAAGTGAAGAAAATACATATATATCTGGACAAAATTTAACTATTGATGGGGGCTTTTCTCGAGTCTAAGCTATAAAAAACTTATGAAAAAAATAAAATTTATTATCAAAAAAATTATTTCAATATTTGTTACTTTATTGTCAAGATTTAAGGCCGGTCGCTTTTTCTACTCTCAAATTGTTGACAATTCTATGACTAGGGTCCATAAAGTAAATCATAATGATTTGGAATTATTTATTTCTATTCCTAATGCATTAAATGAGTATCGAGCAAAAACTTTTTCCTCTAAAGAGCCAGAGACACTTGAATGGATCGATAGAATGACTGAAAATGCTATTTTTTGGGATATTGGTGCTAATGTTGGCTTGTACTCTTGCTATGCTGCAAAGAAGAAAAACTGTCGTGTTTTTTCTTTTGAGCCATCAGTTTTTAATCTTGAATTGTTAGCGCGCAATATTTTTATTAATGAGTTGGTTGGCCAAATTACAATTGTTCCTTTACCACTTTCAGAATCTTTAGATTTTAATACCCTTAACATGTCAACAACAGATTGGGGCGGAGCTCTATCAACTTTTGGTGAGAAGTATGGTGTTGATGGAAAGAATCTAAATAGTATTTTTAAAATTCCAACTATAGGCCTTTCAATGAATGATGCAGTTGATAATTTAAATATTCCTCAGCCAGATTATATTAAGATGGATGTTGATGGAATTGAGCATCTAATTCTTAAGGGGGGTATATCTATTTTAAAAAATGCAAAAGAGATTTTGATTGAAATAAATGATAATTTTCATGATCAATCCGTTGAGTCAATTAAATTTTTGAAGCAAGCTGGTTTTTCTTTGAAAGAAAAAAGGCATGCTGAGGAATTTAATACTGGCCCTGCTGAATTTATCTTTAATCAAATTTGGGTAAAGTAATAATTGTATTAATAAATTGGATTATTAGAGCTAAGAATGTTAAGAGTAGGAATTGCCGGATATGGAGTTGTTGGTAAAAAGCGAAGAGATTGTGTTGAAAAACACTCGGATCTTACAGTTATTGCTGTATGTGACCAAAACTTTAATGATGAGACTGCTTCTATAGATGGAATTAAATATCACCAAACTTACCATCAATTATTACTTGAAAAAATAGATATATTATTTGTTTGTTTAACAAATGAAATTGCATCAGAAGTTACTATTGCTGGATTAGAATTAGGACTCCATGTCTTTTGTGAAAAACCTCCTGGGCGAAATGTGCAGGATATTATGAAAGTTATTGATTGTGAGGCTAAACACCCCAATCTTAAATTAATGTATGGCTTTAACCATCGTTATCATGACTCAGTTAAAGATGCTTTAGAGATAATTCAATCAAGAGAGCTTGGGAGAATTATTAATATGAGAGGCGTCTATGGCAAATCAAAAATGATGACATTTAATCAATCTGATTGGCGAACTAAAAGAGAAATAGCAGGAGGAGGTATCTTATTAGACCAAGGCATCCATATGGTTGATCTAATGAGATTGTTTGCAGGTGAGTTTACAGAAGTGCATAGCTTTATTTCTAATTCTCATTGGGGTTATGATGTAGAAGATAATGCTTATGGACTTTTAAGAGCTAAAAGTGGCGTTGTAGCAATGATTAATTCATCAGCAACTCAATGGAGGCACAGTTTTAATCTTAATATAAACCTTGAGAGAGGAAGTATTATTCTAGGAGGTATTCTATCTGGCACAAAGAGCTATGGTGCAGAAACTTTAACAATAATAAGGTCAGATCCAGAAAATGATCTAGGCGATCCTGAGGAAATAAAAACTCAATATAGTTTTGACCCATCTTGGGATAACGAAATTAAAATTTTTATTAATTCAGTAATCAATGATATTCCTATTAGAAGTAGCACATCTGAAGATGCATTATTAACAATGAAATTAGTCTATAAAATCTATTATGCTGACCCGATATGGAGAAAGATGTTTAATATTCCTAATCCAGATTTGAATTGATGGCTATATCGAAAAAAAATATAATGATAATTAATATTTCTTATTTATCTTAAACTATAAAAAAATACAGCTATGCTTAAAAATTTAACGATTAAATCTCACAAAGGCCCATATGAAGTAATTTTTAATCCCGGCACTATATCCGAGCTCATAAGTTTGTTCGGCGAAGAGGTACATTTTTTAATTGACTCTAACATTGCAACAATTTATAAAGTTGAGCTAAATGATATTTTAAATAATGACAAAACAATAATTATTGAAGCAACTGAAGGTAATAAATCATTGGAGAGAATCATTCCAGTTATTGAGCAGCTTGTTGACAATAAAATTCGTCGAACTCATATGCTTGTGGCAATAGGGGGTGGAATAGTTCAAGATATAACTTGCTTTATTGCAAGTTCTATTCTTCGAGGTGTCCAGTGGAGCTTAATTCCTACGACTTTGTTAGCTCAAGCTGACTCGTGTATTGGCTCAAAAAGTTCTATTAATTTAGGTCATGTGAAAAATATCCTAGGTACTTTCAATCCACCTAATGAGATTTATATCTATCCAGATTTCCTTAAAACTCTAGAAAAAAAAGAAATTCAATCTGGTATTGGAGAAATTATTAAAGTTCATACTATTGATGGCATTAAGTCGTTTAATGATATAGCGGAGAACTTTGAAACATTATTTAAAGATACTTCTGAATTATTAAAATATATCCAATCTGCGCTTATTATAAAAAAGCGTTATATTGAAGAAGATGAGTTTGATCTTGGAGTCCGTAATATTTTTAATTATGGCCATAGCTTTGGCCATGCAATAGAATCTTCTACTGATTATAAAATTCCTCATGGTATTGCAGTAACGATAGGGATGGATATGGCAAACTATATTTCAATGAAAAGAGACTTTATATCAATTCAAAATTATCAAAGAATGCAAGTAGTTTTAAGAAAGAATTATTTAGATTATCTAAATATCTTAATTCCCTTAGAGGCTATGCTTGATGCCCTCAGAAAAGATAAGAAAAATACAAGTTCTAGGCTTGTATTAATTTTACCATTCGGTGAAAAAATTGAAATTAAAAAAGTTGAAGTTCTTGCAGATGATAATTTTATTTCACAATGTGAGAGTTTTTTTGCAGGGATTAAGAAATGATGAAATCAGACAATAAAGTCGCTGTATGTTCTAGGTCATTTTCAGCAAATCCTATTTTACGAAAAGAGCTTTTAGAAAGGTATAGTGATGTAACTTTTAATGACAAAGGTTTAAAATTAAGTGGCCAAAGTTTAGTTGACTTTTTAAAAGGCCATAAAAAGGCGATAACTGCTCTTGAAGCAATTGATAGCAATGTATTATCTAGATTGCCTGATCTTCAAGTTCTTAGTAAATATGGTGTGGGTCTTGATATGATTGATATGGAGGCAATGCGCCTTCATGGTAAGAAGTTAGGATGGACAGCTGGGGTCAATCGAAGGTCAGTGTCAGAGCTAGTAATTTCATATTCAATTGCTTTACTAAGGCATGTTCCAGAGGCTTATCGCGAAGTTCTTTCAGGTACATGGCGACAGCATGTTGGTGGAAATTTAAGTGGAAGAACTATAGGCATAATCGGCTGTGGAAATATTGGTAAAGATCTAGTGCCACTAATGCAAGCCTTTGGGTGCAGAGTGATTGTAAATGATATCCTTAATTACTCTGATTTTTATTTGAAATATGATATTGAGGCAGTTAGTATTGAAGAATTATTGGTGCAATCAGATATTGTGACTTTACATGTTCCATTAGATAATACTACTAAAGGAATTCTTAATAAAAAAAGACTTGAAATGATGAAGTCAACTGCAATTTTAATTAATATTGCAAGAGGGTCATTAGTGGATGAACTTCATTTAAAAAAAATGTTAATTTCAAAGCGTTTGGCAGCAGCAGCATTTGATGTTTTTGAGTTTGAGCCTCCTCAAGATGATGAGTTGCTTGATTTACCTAATTTTTTAGTTACCCCTCATATTGGTGGTAGCTCAAATGAATCAATATTAGCAATGGGCAGGGCTGCAATTGAAGGGTTAGATAAAAATCAAATCCCAAATTAAAGAAATTTTTAAAATAATATGTTGAATAAAATTTTATTATGATTAATCCTAGACGCTCTCTCTTAAATCCTGAACTACAAAGACCAAGCGCATTGAATTCAAAGCCTAGGGATTCAAAAAGATTGTGGTTAGATAAAAATGAGAATCTTGATTCAGATTTGATGCAAGTAACTAAAAGTGTCTTAAGCGAAATGTCTTCAATGTCTTTAGCAACATATCCAGAGGCAGGAAGTGTTTATAGAAAATTAGCTGACTGGGCTGGAGTTGAACCAAATCAATTATTATTAACTCCAGGAAGCGATGGCGCTATTCGATTAGTATTTGAATCTTTTATTGAGCATGGTGATAAAGTAATACACACAGCTCCAACATTTGCTATGTACTCTGTTTATAGTCAAATGTTTGGGGCTGATGTTTTTGAAATTAAATATAAAGATAGTAAATTAGGGCCATTTTTAGATTCTGACTTTATTATTGATAGTGTGATAAATTTAAAACCGAAACTTCTATGCTTGGCTAATCCAGATAGCCCTACAGGAACAATTTTAGAGCCAGGAGTTCTAAAAAAAATCCTTGCTACTTGTGAATTAGTCGGAACAGTTCTATTAATAGATGAGGCATATCATCCATTCTACAGCTGGACAGCATTGCCCTGGACTAAAACTTCTCAAAATTTAATAGTTGTTAGAACTTTTGCAAAAGCCTGGGGCTTGGCTGGCCTTAGGATCGGATATGCATCTGCACATCCAAAAACTATTACTTTATTACACAAAATGAAGCCAATGTATGAAGTAAGTACTTTTGCAGTCGACTTTATATTAAAGATGCTTGATCTAGATTATGAGATGCTTAATTCTGTAAAAAGAATTCAAGAGGGAAAGGATTATTTTGCAGACTCTATGAGGTCTTTAGGTTTTAAGGTCTTACCAACATCAGGTAATTTTATACATGTAGCATTTGGCCAAGAAAAAAATAAGGTACATTCAGTACTTAATGGAAAAGTCTATTATAGAGAGTTTTTTAATGATCCTTGTCTCGAGGGATATTCTCGATTTTCAGTCGCCCCTAAAGACATTATGCTTCAAGTTTCTGATTTAATAAGATCATCAATATTGGATAAATAATATGAATAATATAGTTAAGGTTGCAATAATAGGTTGCGGGAGAATTGCAGGGCATCATTGTAGGTCAATTATCGAAACTAATGGAATTGAGCTCGTAGCTGCATGTGATTTAGATATTCAAAAAGCAGAGGCTTATGGCCAAGAATTTGGTGCAAAAGTATATAGTAACTATCATTTAATGCTTAAGGAGAATCCTGGGATTGATACTGTAGCTATAGTTACCCCATCTGGCATGCATTATGAACATGCACTTGATATTATCTCGAATTATAAAAAAAATATAATTGTTGAAAAGCCTACTTTTATGAGACCTTCACAAGTTAAAGAGGTTTATGAATTAGCTAGTAAATTTGGAGTAAATGTATTTGCTGTTTTTCAAAATCGTCATAATTTAGCTGTTAAGAGAGTGATGCAAGGTTTGAAAAATAATGAACTTGGAGCTGTGAGATCGGTAGCTGTTAGAGTTCGCTGGTGCCGACCGCAACGATATTATGACCTTGCTCCGTGGCGAGGAACATTTTCAATGGATGGAGGCTGCCTTACTAATCAGGGTATTCATCATATTGATCTATTAAGACAACTTGGTGGGCCAGTATCAAAAGTATGTGGCATACATAAAACTCTTGGAGCTAAAATTGAAGTAGAAGATACTGTGTCCGCCTCGCTTCAATTCGATAATGGTGCGATTGGAACGCTTGAGGTTACAACCGCTGCTCGTCCTATTGATTATGAGGCAAGTTTATCTTTAGTTTGTGAGAATGGTTTGGCTCAAATTGGTGGAATTGCTGTGAATGAGCTGCAAATATATACGCCAGATCCAAGTTCATGTAAACTGAATTCTGAAGATTTTTCAGGCAATGTTTATGGTAATGGCCATCTTATGATTTATCATGAGATTGTTGAGCACTTTAATAAAATGAAAGATTTTTCAGTCACCTTTGAGGATACTTTAGAAACTATTCAGTTATTAAATTCATTCTACTTGGCTGATGAAAGTCAAGCCTGGGTAGATGTTAAAATGGCAGGTGATAGTAAGAGGCTAGGACAACTTGACAATGATTTAGCTAATTTATACCGAACAAATTTATTTAATTAATAACAGTATTTAAAATAAAATATGGAAAAAATACTTAGAGCAGATGATATAAAGCCGGACTTTGAGGGCTTAAAAGGAAAATGGATGGAGATGTTGCAGAAATATTATATTGACTCCGATAGACTTAATCCAAAATATACAAAACAAATTCCTTGTCCCCACTGTGCAGAAGATGAAACCGAAAAAGAATTTATGCTCAATGGATTTTGTCACAAAACGTGTATAAATTGCCATACAACTTATGTCAGTCCCCGCTTAAATGATGATTGTATTGAGGAGCTGTATAGTGATGATTATTATAATGAAATGTATACAAGGTCAATGCTTCCAGTTTTTGAAAAGCGTAAACAATTAATCGGTAGAAGCAAGTTCAACCAAACTATAGCAACTTGGGGTGGAAGTTCAAAAGGTAGGGTTTTAGATATTGGTTCTGGTATTGGCGAAGTTACTGATGTTTTCCGTGAGGAGGGGTGGCACTCTCATGCAATAGAAATGAATAAGGTTGCTATTGACTGGTTAAATGAAAGAAATCACGAAGAGGTTTTTCATGGTACCTTGGATGCTTATGAAACAAATTTACAATTTGATATTATTATGGCATGGGGTGTAGTTGAACATGTTTTAGATCCAAATGGTTTTTTACAACAAGCTAAAAATTTATTATTACCTGAGGGAATATTTGTTTCAGAAGTTCCTCATGGAGAGTCATTTTTGATTGATATGTCAAGAAAAACAGGAATGGATCCTAAAAGAATACTCATGGGTGAACAACATATTGTCCTTTATTCTACACAAGCGTATATTGATCTTCATGAGCGAAATGGCTTTGAGTTAATTCATCTTCAAACTAATGGCCTGGATATTAGTACTACTTTTAAAGAGTTAGGTCTTAATATTGAGGACGATTTGCTTTCATCAATGCAGGAGTGTATTGATGAAAAACTTTACGGAGATTTACTTCGTGGATTTTGGCGTAAAGCTTGATTTAATGTTTTTGAGATTTTTTTAATTTAGGTAGTTGAAATATGAAAAAAATTGGTGTAATTCCGGCTAGAATGGCGGCATCACGCTTTCCTGGTAAACCGCTTCATTTGATTCTTGGTAAGCCGATGTTAGAGCATGTGTATTTAAGGGCGAAAATGTATGATAAATGGGATAGTTTATTTATAGCAACTTGCGATAGTGAAATAGAGAAATTTGCTAATGAAAAAGGAATCCCAGTTATTATGACTGGAGATCACCATACTAGAGCATTAGATAGGGTTGCTGAAGCTATTGAATTATCTGATGAAGTTATATCTGATGAAGATATCATCGTAAATGTTCAAGGTGATGAGCCAATGATGCGACCAGATATGATGTCAGCAGTGATGGACCCCTTGCTTAAAAACAATTCAATACCTGCAACAATATTAGCAATGCATATTATTGATGAGTCAATATGGAAAAACCCTGATACTGTAAAACTAATATATAACGAAAGTGGTGAGGTTCTCTATACCTCTCGTGCGCCACTTCCATATTGTAAAGGAAAATTTACTCAAGACCTAATGGCTCGAAGGATTTATGGAATCTTTGCTTTTCGGTGGAAATTCCTTAAAGCATTTACTCATCATAAAGAAACAAGATTAGAGCAGCTAGAGGCTTGTGATAGTAATAGGGTTCTTGATATGGATTTTCGTCAATATATTGCCCCTTACCCTTATTTGAATTCATTTTCAGTTGATAGCCCAGAAGATATCGATTTAGTGGAAAAGTTTATGGAAAAAGATGATTATTGGAAGCAGTATTCTTGATTTTTACAATTATTGACTCTTAAAAGCTATGTTCAACTTAATAAAACAAGATTATATTGCATTGCATCATATTGGCTCTAGAGGTGGCTCAAGATCTTTTCCTCATAATACATTTTTTGAATTTGAAATGATAAATGTTTTATATGATGCAGACCCTGATTGTCTTAAACAGGTTAAGGAAGTGAATCAAAGTTTGCAGTCAGAATTAAAGATATACCCCTACTGTATTTCCAATAAAAAAGAAACTGTAAATTTTTTCAAAACTTATGATCCAAATTTGAGTTCATTCTTCAAGCCTAAGAAATTGAGTTTAGATTATTACTATTTTTCTCATGCGGGCTATGATTATAGTTTTAATGAAACCTCAAAAATAGAGGAAGTAGTAAATTTAGAGACTACGACTCTTGATTTATTAATGAATGAGTATAAATCTGAATTTTTTATGCCTGATTTCATATCATTGGATACTCAAGGTAGCGAATTAGAAATTTTAGATGGATCGCCAGTCTGTACTGATAATGCCTTGGCGGTTGTTCTTGAAACTGAATTTTTAGAGTTTTATGAAGGTCAACCATGTTTTGAAGATGTTTTGAAGTCAATGAAAAATAAAGGTTTTGATTTTATTAGGTTTACAAACATTGCTGAGCAGAATTGCTATAGATATCCAATTGAATTGAGATCTAGTGGAAGATTAACTGATGCAGATGCTTTATTTATTAGATCTCCTGAGTTTATTGAAAATACTAATAGATTTAATGCGATTAGCTTTTACAAGCTTGCTTTTATTTATCTTAGTTTTGATATGTTAGAGCCAGCATTAGAGTGTATTAGAAAAATTGATAAAAATTGGGAGTTATCAAATAATCGTGAATATTTTAAATTCCTCAATAAGCTATATATATCTTCAAAGCAGTATGGCTTATATCCTAAGACTTTTTCTGATATTTTTTCTGCGGAACAAAGCAAGTTAAGATACTCTTCAAATGTTCAAAAACCATCGTCTGTAAGGTTATTTTTCAAGAACTTAGGCCCTTTAACAAAGATAATTAAGGCCTTGATAAATATTTTGATTGTCCTTAGAAAAGCCTTATTAAATTTAATCAGAAGTATCGCATTTACGAATAAGCTTAAGAAAAATGAAATTGAAGTATTATTAGAAGAGAATGGATTTAATTCTTTGTCTAAATTGGTTTATGACAATAGAATAAAATTTATCAAATCTAGTTCTTCTTTAGCAAAGTAAAGTTATAAAATAAATTAACTTAATATATTATTTTTATAATGAAGCTTACTTTTACTGATGACAATGTAGTTATAAATTCAGTGAATTATTCTCATTATTCAAGAAGAGAAAATCTCAATTTGGATGATAATTATTTTTTTTGTGATGTCCAGTCATATATTCAAGATAATCAGCAATCAATTGTTTCAGATATTGAAAAATGGCATACAGATTTATATAATTTTTTTAATCCAAGGCTTAAATATTGGTTTTTAACTCTTTCTTCTAGATTGGAAATACTACATCCGATATTTGAGCCCTTAATTTTTTCTATAGGTTTAATTGAGTATTGTAAAAAAAAATGTATAGATGAATTACAGGTAATTAATTGTCCAAATGAAGTTCTGCAATATATTAAAGAACTTTCTCCATCATCAGAAATTTTAGATCAACGATCACAAGCAAAAAATAAAAAAAAATCTCATATATTAAACAGTCTTATAAAGGTATCAAAATTTTCTGGGAAGTTTATTTTAGATTCGTTATTTTTTTCAAGAAAAAAGATAAAGATTGATGAAATCAAAAATATAGTTTTTACATCTGCCTCTAGTAAAGAAAGTTTACAAAAATTTGATGATAGATATTATGGGAAAATGTTAGAAAATGCTTACTCCTTGAAGTATGTAAATACAATATGGTTATTTATTCAAGATGTCAAAGCAATTCATCATAAGAATATTATGAATTCGGATTGGAAATATGAAAATGTGTTACATTTTTTAACTTTAGGAGATGTCTTTAGAGCACTTAAGGCGTCAGTCTGTGAATATATTTTATTATTTTATTATTCTAGAAAAAATCAGTCAATAGTTATATCAGATTATAAAAGTCATGTTTTTTATAGAAATTATGTCCACCAAGTATTGCTAACTCATTTAATTGTTAATGAATTTGCAATATATACTGTTATAAAGAAAATTTTATTAAGACATGATGTGGGTAATATTATTTATCCTATGGAAGGAAAAACCATAGAGAATGCAATTTTATTCGCAGCAAAAGAAGATAATTCAGTTAAGACAATTGGTTATGTTCATGCATTCTCTCATAATTTAGATTCTTGTCTCAAATCTCTTTATTCTAGAGGTATTAATTTAGAATTAGAGTCAGATATTATTGCAACTACAGGAGAAAATATAAGTGTCTGGATGAAAGAATGGGGTGGTTATCCGAAACATAAGATAGTAAATTTTGGCTCTCATAAATATAAAGATTTAATTCCTAGAAAGACTAGTAAAGTTAAACCATGCTTGTTGATTGTTTTAAGTTTGAATTCTGAGCTCATTCAATTAGTAAATTTTATTGAATCTGACATTACTATTTTTGAAGCTTATGATGTAGTTTTGAGACCTGGACCAACTGTTTCAGGGATAGAACAAGATAAGCATATTAGTAAAATTTTAAGTATGACTGATAATTTTAAATTAAATAATGATGGGATGATTAATCAGATTCAATGGTCAGATATTGTTATTTTTAACGTAACTTCTGTTGGAATAGAGTCAGTTTTAATGGGCAGAATAGCAATTTATGTCTCTTTATCTAATATTTTTGAAATTGATACGTTAGAAGGAAGGGCTGATAAAAAAACATTTTTTTATAGCTCAAATCTCATCCAATTAAAAAGTAATATGTCAAAAATATTTAATTTATCTAATGAAGAATATAAT
>Ga0209482_1000436_pt1 | contig 35691 bp, 45 predicted proteins | sample CoawatmetaG10DNA_FD_187512 | JGI IMG/M metagenome (GOLD analysis project Ga0209482, IMG submission 187512) | Marine microbial communities from the West Antarctic Peninsula - Coastal water metaG104-DNA (SPAdes) (version 2) | ecosystem: Environmental > Aquatic > Marine > Coastal ...
CGACGACGGATGCAACAGACGCCAAAGCTCACCCAGACAGTCAGCCATCACCAGATACTCCCCATCCAGCAACTTTGCACTCACAGAATCCAGAGAAGACATCAAAGACACAAGAAGGGGGTCCATAAAATAGACGGTACATAGAGAAATATGTATAATATTATACAAGATGGTACTACGCAAGGCAACCATCGAAGACTTTATGGGGTATACCCCCATCCAAGTAGATGACAGCGCCCCTGTGCGGGTCAAAATTGACCGTCTGCAGCAGGAGTTCGGTGCCAAGAAGTTCATCAAGCCATGACGAACGGGTACCAAAAGCCAGCAACTACCCCCAAAGAGAAGCTCGTAACATGACGATATTATTCAAAATTTATAAAAAAAGAATAATCATCCGAACAAGCATCCAATATATTCCATAAAATATTCAATATTTTATGGAATATATTCATTAATTATGTATTTACTTGTTTACCCGGAGGTAGAAATCCTTTGATGTGTCAGTTATCGCCGTCGAATCCGAAAAGCCAGCCTTCATATTACATTTACCATCTGCTTCAGTATAATTAAACCCTGCACACGTCTCCTCGGCATCACACTTAATCTTGCAATCGTCAACCGATATGATCATCGTCTCACCGACTGACTCCGCTGACGATTTGGTGTCGGTCTTCTTATCATAGGTAATGGACGCATACTCCTCCAAGCCGCACGCGGCGGCGGGGATTCGGGGGCAGGGACCGGTCTCGCACTGAGTCTTGAAACTGTCGTAGGACATATAGGATGATGGCTTATACTCGACCGCGAGTGCATCGGCACACCCCTCGGGTGTATCTGGCGATGCCTTGATATAGGTCATCTTCAAATCAGATGTGGATGTACCCTGTTCTATGGCTACGTCAGGGGTATCAGATATCAACTGGGTACATTGGTTCTGCTTGGACAGCGAAAAAGCAACGCATTTGGGGTCAGTGGTGCAAGTCCCGGCACAGTAAGCAGCGCTTTGTACAGGACTTACAACTTCCTGGCCACTGGCGGCCTTCACTGTACCGAATACTGCATTAAATCCACTGTACTTATCCGATTTCATGTAATATTTACTACCAAGCTCTGCTGCCACCTTCGCCAAACCACCACCATACTCGGTATTCAGGGCGCATGTGGATCCTTTGGATACAAACCCATTACATTGGGTATCGTCAGTGCACAAGGCCTTGCAGTCCTCTGCTGACGTGGCAGTCATCACATTCCCGAACGCACCGCCCATCTGCGAGAGAATGCTGTAGGACGGCGACGAGTCTGCCGGAATGGCCGTGGTCCGTTCGCCACCCACAACCTTATGGGATTCGGGGTTTACGAAATGTATATTCTCGCCCACAGCATCTTTACCTGTCGCGTACGATATACGCGTAGAATCTCTATCGTGGCAGCCTATTAGGGGGAAAATCTTCCTTGTTGGTAGATTCGCAGGAACCAGCATTATCTTGCCCTTGTGTTCATCTACGTTGTCATAGTCCCTGGCACTATTATAGAAGTCGTGAGCTGTTTGAGAGCCAACGGAAACCGCAAACATATAATTACTGGGATCAGCACCTTTCTTAGCCATTATACGCAGTTTCGTCAGGTCTTTCCAGTTAACATCGAAGTACAGTACCTTATCTGGTACGTCTTTTGGTGTTATATAGAATTCTCCATTGGGGTTTATGTATATATCCCATCTATCCTTTCTACCTGCGGCTCCAAGAATTGACATAGCACTACCACCTTTGTTATATGTGAACACTTCAGCATTGTCTTCGTCACTCATACGATAGAATACGCACGACGCACCCGATATCATAATCACTGACTTTAACAGAGTTTGTTTGCCTGTCCTGGCCGCAAGCCAGTGGATTTTGTCCGCGGGGAGTAACCCATTGTCTGTCGTAGCAGAGTTAAATTTACCACTACCACCGTCAAAACCACCCTCTAGTTTTGCTTTTGTCTGCCCCCCTCTCATGATGCGTTTTATACTAGCCCCCGATCTATTGAAACCACCTTTATTCCATAGACCCCCGGCCGACTGCCCATATGCGACACAAGCACCTGTACCCTCGCACCCTACCTTCAGATCGTCCCCCCAGTAACCATGATTTAAAAAGCTCTGGCCTTGGTCGTCGCTGCTGCTGCCGTTGTTGGCCCCGAAGCCGTAGTCGTCAGACATGTTTTTTATTATCATACGGTTCCAGTCGCCCTCGCCGGGATGACCACCAGGGAAAGCACCAACCATGGCCGGGGTTTGTGTACCTGAACCATCTCGGTCATAGGGAATACCAATTGTGGAGTGTAAACTCCCACCCCCGGCACTTCCATACTCACCCTGCTTCATAGAATAAAAAGTCTGACTCCAGTGGCCCAAAGTCTTATTATTCTCAGATATAGCAATATCTACACGTTCATCCCTACTGGCATCCTCGGCAGTTAGCCACGTACTTTCTGCAGGGTCTTCATAATTTTCTCTACTGGACAGGTAGCATACCAGTAGGATTGTAACCAAAAGAAAAATTACGATACAATTGTCCTTCATTATAATATTTCAATATTATAATATGAAGTATACACCGTGTATATGCTTGTGTGTAGTGGCATTAATTGGCCTGTCTATAGTGTTGATTACCAAACGCGAGGGTATGGAGAAGAAACCTGCAGAAACAACAAGATTAGCAAGGAGACAAGAGCGCATCAAGCAGGCCCTCCGTACCGAAAAGGGGTCGGGCCCACTCGGCATACTCAGGAAGAAGCCAGCCAACTGGTACACTGATGCCAAGACGTCGGGTGGCAAATGGTCATGCGAGAATACAGCCTGCGGCAATAAGAGAAGTGGCGAATGCCCTAAGAACTTCTCCATGGTCATGTGTGTGGGTGACCAGAACGAGACATGTACCGTCAATCAGCGCACATCAGGCTGTGTCCCTGACAAACTCATCGAGGGCTGAGTGTTTTGGTTAACAAACAGATAACGCATAAAGGTACACGGATCGTGTGTGTAAAAGTACTTGCGATGCTCAGACAAATACATAAATATCACTGCATCCCAGTAACCATCAGGGTCATTCGCCATGTAATCAATATCGGCAAGTGAATAATCGTCGCGGGTATTCTTAATCAAACACCCTATGTTATGCAACTCTTCCATGATAAAATCCGGTTCGTCTTCGTACTCCTCGATTATATCATTGAATGCTTCGGCATAAATCTCCTGCAAGCGGGTCTCACGGGCCTCCTCGTCCCACTCCTTGCGGACTTTGTACATCCCCTTGAAGTACATATCCTTGCGGCACATGGGGCAGTTCTGCTCCTCACTCTTGTGGTACCATTCTTTTACACAATCGTTGCAGAACGCGTGACCACACACGAGTTTGCAGGATGCTGTAGAGCAATAGCATACGGGGCACTCCATATTGATTGTTGTAATTTTTATATGTATCCGTCTACATTAATTGGGTTTATACAAATATTTAGAATATTACGTCCCTATATTTGGCAACAGTACCACCATAAAATGCGAGGGTGAGAAGGAGCCACAATACAAGACCTCCACCAGGACTACCCAACGACACCCCAGCTATTATCGATAGGATACATGCAATGATGACGGCAATTGCGCCCACCCCCCAGTCAGAACCAAGTGTGTATTTCCAGTATCTATCTACTTCATTTATGACGGTGGTGGTTCCGGATTCGGTTACGACACTCTCATATATATGCTCGTGCATATTCCCGTCAGCATCAGCCAGGTTTGACATCTGCGTCTCTGTCAGCTCATCGCCCGATTCCCATACAAACACCATGGTATCCTTAACCGCTACATCGTCGTCTTCGTCAACTGTGACATCGTCCTCAGCTGTGTCATCGTCGTCGACCTCCTCCTCCTCCTCCTCGTCGTCAACTGTGTCAGTGGTTTCGTCGCTATCACCGCTCGTCCCGGTCGTCTCGTCGTCGGCTGCTGTGGTCGTATCTGTACCATCCGGGGTCGTGGTTGTTGTGCCCGCATCCGTGTCACCCGGGGGTGGCGGTGGCGGTGGCGCGGGGCCAGTAGTGGTGTTACTAGCACACTCATTATTGATGTTCGCGTCTCCTCCGTGTAAAGTTACATCTACCAGTTTTATACTACACAGTGTAAGAGATCGAGGGACTGTGACTGTCTGTGCCATATAGAACTTGTCAGAAAACACACCATGGTCAGTGTCTTTTGTATTGCACGTGCGTAAATCAGACGGGATCGCCGATAGTGTGGGATTAGACTCCTTGATAGCTGCATCAAGAGTGTCAAATTCCTTCTTCAGTGTGGGATGATAGGTGTACCCATTACCTATACACATGCATCTTTCGTCTTCTGGGTTGGCTGCACACAACGTACTCACTGCGTTCTTACATGTATTCGCTTTCATAGTCTCGTTGGTGATAGCAACACCACATGCGGCCGCGCAGTTCGGGTTATCCAGCAGTAGTGGTGGGTCATTAATAGCCGCAGCAATGCACTGTTTGATCAACTCATCACCGTCACCCACTGTCTGGAGTAAAGGATGTGTAGCACAATAATCACTGTACATACGGTTATCCTCCTTGCAATACTCCCTAACAAACTTCTCACATTTATCTGAGCTCGGGCACCAGTCTGTACCACACTCCCATGTTGCCATATCGTCAAGTTTACCAGCACAGCAGTTCTGCTTCATCGCTGTATTATGTTCAGGATTGTCACCCCCATCACCCCCAATAAGCTTTCTCCTGGCACATCTATTCTTGGTTGTCAGAAATTGTTGCCATCCGCCTGACTCGACACATGATTTGCTATCTTTGGTGTATTCAGTATTGTAAAATCTATCCTCGAGTGGTTCCTCTATATCACGGCGCCCGCATGCGGCCATTCTTATAGTTATATATATATATATATTTTTGTACTTACAATTACGACGACTTGTATAGGAAGTAGATTCCTACTAACATTGCACATATGATACCAACTACGAGTGGTATCATGGCAGCACCGAGGAAGCCGGTCGCCGCCTCACCGGTCTCTTCGATCACCACACCCACCGCCTCACCGGACTCTTCGATGACGGTTCCCGCTGCGTCGCCGGTCTCTTCGATCACCTCCCCAATCGCCGAGCCCACGGACTCAACTACGTCATCAAGACCGGACGTGGCAGCACTTGTGTCAGTTGCTACCGAATTGACGGTCTCGGAAATAGTCGGATTGTCGACGAGCGCCTGCATCACAGCATCGGTGACAGCATCGGCGGCCAGGGATACCGCGGAAATGTTGGTAATATCACCACACGGCAGATCACACGAAAAGTCCATGCCACTGGACACAGCTGCCAGTTGAGACCATAGTCCAGCTGGTACGACCGTCCCCGCTGTTTGGTATCTGTCTATTATACCATTATACATACTGATGGCTTCCTTTCTAACCGAATCCTGTACCTTCATACCACACGGATCTATTGTGATACCGTTGGCTTCAATAGCCTGCTGGGTGTATGCGGCCTGAATTATCTCTGTCAAGTTTGACTGCTCCAGAGTCGTGTTAAGTGTATCTTTGATTTCGGTCTTAAAGTTGTTTACGACATCACCACCTGTTGTGTTGCCACCGCCCATGGACATCGCGCCCGCACCAAACCCGGATGAGCCACCGGCCATCGAGTCTACCGTGTTGTCCAGGTCGGCGGCTATGCCTGCTATGAGCTGAGTCGACATCGCTTGATCAATTGTAACCTCCGCTGTGAGGTCAACTGTCGCTTCATTCCCTATATTCACGCCCGAACACATGAAATCAACGTTACTCACTGATATACTTTGTACAGTAGACGCCGTTTGTGCTATCGATACTTTGGATTCGTTCATTACGTTCATGGTTGTTTCCTTGATTGTGCTATACACCTGGTTGACTTCCTGTTTGCCAGCTTTAGAGTTACCTCCTCCCATATTATATTAACCAAATATATTTTCCAAGGCGTATACTATATTCAACATTAATTCATGGTCTTTGTGTTCTTCATACAACTGCCCCATGAGTGACATATTGGGTGGTAGTACGTTGTTCACAAAAACGAAGACGCCCTGTGACTTGTTAATGTCCAGACGTTTCCTGAGATGTAACATAAACTGTCCTACTGTCATCTCTCGGGGCACCAGAAATTTCTTGTTTGAAATATCCGGTATACGGTCATCTCGACGCTCAACTCTTACCGGTACACGGTCAGGATGCCTGTTGACTAGGTATGCTATTCTCATCATACTATTATCTTACAAAATACTAAGATGGTTGAGATGGAGTTCAAAAAGAAAGAACAGCCGAAGACAAGGAAATGGCACCCCCAACAGGAGAAGATCCTTAAAGGTTGGGGCGAGTCATCGTCCTGCTACCGGTACATGCATTTCAAGGCATATCAGAAATATAAGGCGACGAGTATGCGGTTTACCCTACCTATTATCATTATCAGCACACTGACCGGTACGGCTAATTTCGCCCAGGAAACATTTCCTGAGTCCTGGCGCTCAATCGTACCCCTGGGTATCGGTGGATTCAATTTAGTTGCCGCTATTATGACTACTGTACTGCAGTTCCTGAAAGCCAATGAGTTGATGGAGGCCCATAGAGTTGCGTCGATCAGTTATGGTAAACTGGCCCGTAATATCAAACTTGAACTGCAGTTACCCGTATACGAGCGTACACATAATGGGATGGATATGGTCGGATCATGCAACATAGAATACGACCGCCTGGTTGAACAGTCGCCGCCCATTCCGGGTGACGTTCTTTCGGCATTTGACAAGAAGTTTCCGGCCAGTAAGGAGGATTTTGCCCGTCCTGAGATATCGGAGATTAACACAATAGAGTTGTTTGACAGCGTAAAGGAGCAGAACATAGTTTCGGGCGCTGCAAACATATTCAAGAAAAACCTGTCAGTGGCAAGCGGGTTTGGCAAGAAGATTTTCGGGCTGTCTGGGAATACGGAAAATAAGACAGAGGCGGTGGTTACAATGAAAAAACCGACACCGGTTGAGGTGTTCTCTGACGCCGAGGTACCTAAGTTCTCTGCTGCGGCGTCTAAAGTAAACATAATGGACGAATTAAAGGCGCTGAAGGGCAGGGGTATAGTGTCAAAGAAGCCGCCTGGCCTTTCGGCACCGCCTGCGGGAGAAGCACCCCCTGTTGTTATTGACATACCGGAGGAGGTGGATGAAGCCGCGGCCGTTGTTGATGAAACCATTAATGAGGTGATTTCCGCCGAGGCGCCTTCTTCTTCGGGCGAGGATGGGGAGGAGACTTCGCCCGAGCCTGAAGCTCAAGAGTAATTCTCAACCCCCTAGTAGTATTCTTACCATACATACTATATGTATCCTTTCGCTTATCCTTACCGGTACGCCGCTTGGTCTCGTCGTGGTTCCCCATTTAATAAATATGGTGGGTAGCGTTTAAGCAGGTTCATAGTCCGTGATGGGCATATGTACCATGTCCGGGCAGCAAATTTCACCGTCGTAATATTCACCACAAGCAGTACATCTGTATCTCAAAGTAGCTACACATCCATCTGGCACGTCTGCCCTCACCATACATGCCACTTCGCTAATATCGTCGCACATGGTATCAACTATGTGTATCTTCATATTACGCATAATGCGGTCCATGTGGGTCTGTCTTGAAAACCGCGATATAAGGTCGCGACGAACGTGGTTTTCATTGCAGAATGACTCGTGTGTACGTTTAATAAGTGTGATATAGTCCATAATGAACCCGTGTAGAATGAGATGGGACTCGTTAAGAGTCGTGTGGTCAATCATATTCATATACCCATCATCCCACGAACTCAAAACACCCCTTACGACGTTTGCCAGTTCCGTGCGATTGATATATGCCGGCGGTCGAACTATGCACGACTGTATAATTACTTCCATCTCACCGAAACCGTAATCCACGTCGCCACGATGAGTAATCTCATACCTCCAGTAATGTATAGACTCATACAAATCCAACAACTCTGTCATCGCCATACTCATGTCGTGTGAATCACCGCAGATATTAGTCTTTATAAGTCTGGATAAATCATATAATGTACTTTCCAGTCGCACTTCAGCTACTTCCAGATCGCGGTGTGCATCGGCCGCATCTCGTTTCATTTCAAATAACACATTACCCACTACCACATTTTCACGTTCATCTAACACCGTACCTAATGGGATCCTGGTTGCTGCGAGATGTCGCAGTGTCTTCATTGTTATTATTTTGTTGCTATATTTTATGTAACTATGGGTATAGTTAGAAACATATTTATTGCAAATTATTCATATAAATGTAAATACTGCAGTACCCATATTGGAGTATCTGACGATCTTAAACGAATTGATGGCGTGGGTAAAGATGGCCCATGCTATCAATTTAGGAATCTATATAATTATGTGCTGGGTCACCCATCCGAGATTCAACTTTTCAAGGGTGAAGGGGTATTCCTTGTTGACGGGGATGCACATGCGGGTGTCACCGCCACAACCATATTCTGCATAGAATGTAATTCCAATATGGGATGGAAACTCAAACCCCATAAATTTATACTTCATAAGAATAAGATGTTATAAATTTATATATTAATATATTAATATGCAATGACACTGCCAAATGATTTATGGGGAGAAATTTTAAAACACATCGAAGAACCACCGGACCTCATAAACATGGCCGTCGTTTCGCGTGAAATGTATTCTATTGCTAAACCCAGATTGAATGCAGGGCATCTCGCCGACTGCTTGAAATGGAACAAGTACACAGATGTACGGGATGTCATATTTGAGTTTGAATGGGTGAAGGGTATGAATTATATAGTATATTTATCAACAATATTCAACATGTACATCAGCCGAACGCCTGATATGGGAAAGCCCGCGGCGGCCATACTATACGCAATGGACGGAAGAATAGAGAAAATAGCAAACGTAGAATTAAGGGATATTGTGAAACTCAGAGTAATTGGCAGACAGAGTCAGTTACTTGATGCGTTGTTACCTACATTCTGGTAAAAAAATATACAGGTATTATAAATGAATAACAACAATAAGATTTTACTTACTATTGTGGGTGGTGCCGTAGTGTACATGTGCCTTTCGGCCGGTAAGGGTACATCGAAGGCGTCCGGATGTGGATGTGGCAAATAAAATATCACGTTATCATAGATATAAGATGAATCGTGTGACCCGTTTCCCCTGCATGTACAGGATGCTAACGTGTCCACGGTATGCGCCCATACTAGTTAAACTCGAGGATAGGATGGAAAAATACATGTTTGGCACCAAAAACTACGGGGAAATACCTGGGTTTATCAACCCTTCTGATCGGGACGCGTGGGATATTATAGTGCCCGGTTACAGACAACTGCCTACGAATGTTACATATATATTCGATAAATTGATTGGGGTATTCATGTTACCCAATGGAAATCATAAACTAATTATAGATATAAAGGATAATAATCAATATAAAGAAAATAGAAATATCATAGACGAAATGAGAATGTATCAAAGAAAATACCAGGAATTTACAAAACTAAGGGGTAGACTTATATTTATCCACTAACTTTTTTAATAAAACTTGCTTGTTGTGGTGCGACCCATGCACCGCGCCCCTGCCCCCGCGCAATGTAATATTATATGTAGGAACAAATGGCCCCCATATAATATTAACTTCAATCTCTAACTCTCTTGGGGCTCGCTGTAGCTCTTGATCTTGTCCAAATACTTGCGTACCTTCCTGGATGCCCCGGCCTTGAGAGACCCCAGGGAGCCCCATACCTCGATGATGTTCCTCTCCTGGTCCCACCAGATGTACTCTGTTCCCGTCCTCTCGGTCAAGCGCTTGAAGTTGGTTCCCTCCTTCCCGATGGCACGGAGCAACTGTGTCACCGTCAGGTCCGACGCGTCCACCTGCGTATAATGTGCGTTGGGCGGACAATAGGGGGGCATGGTGCATCTACTTATTATAATATGTTTTTAGTCGTTTAAGTAGATATCGAGAGACCGAGCCGATGGGTCTGTCGCATCACAGAACTTGGGCATCCACTTATATGGAATTAAACGCTCGTACTCCAACGGATAGAACTTATTGAAAATCTCCTTATAGTAGGCCTCCTCGGACTTGTCACCAAGATAATCCTTGATAATATTGTGCCATGAGTCTGTTTTGGAACTTACACCATCACTGAACGCCTCCTTCTTCCTCCATATAACAGAATGAGGGAGGATACCTGTGTCCGCAAATGCCTTCCGCAGCATATACTTCTCGGGCTTGTCATCGGGTGACATGATGCTCGCACTCTGGTCGATATAGAATTTCACAAATGTCTTGTCTGCAAACGGAGCCCGTGCCTCAAGCCCGTGGGCACAGATGGTACGGTCACTGCGCAAACTATCGAAATAGTGAATATCACCAAGAAGGCGCCTACACTCCTTGTTGAACGCAGCATTGTCGGGGGCAAGTTTCATATACAAGTAACCCCCACACACTTCATCGGCATAATCCCCGTTTAAAACGACCTTGAAATCAGTATGCTCCTTAATGTATTTGCCAATTAAGTAGTTGCCCACGCTGGCGCGGACAGTTGTCACATCATAACTTTCGATCGCCCTGATGACCTCTGGGATGGCAGCGAGAAACTTGTCTTTCGTCACCTCGACATTGGTGTGGTTACTTCCGATGTGGTCGGCGACCAACTGAGCATGGATAAGGTCAGGTGAACCGGCCATACCAATGGAGTACGTGTGGAGGTCGTCGACGTATTCCTTCGCCAGTGCACACACCAGACTGCTGTCGAGACCACCAGACAGGAGGCAGCATACGCCACCGTTGTCGCACATCACCCTCTTCTTTACGGCGGCTGTAAGTAGCGCGCGCACGTAGATATCCGTACACGCAACACTGTGGGCGGTGCGGACCTGAGTACCCAGGGGCGAGTAGTATTCCTCGAACCGTTCAATTTGTCCATGGTGTACAACCATATAGTGCCCGGGTGGGAACTGCTGAACACACGACGGTGCGCATGTGCCAAGTAACGCCTTGGCCTCCGACGCAAACGTAAACCCCTTCTTCGTATCCCTCCCCCAGAACAGAGGCCGGACACCGTGCGGGTCGCGGGCGGCAATGAGTGATTCGTGTTCCCTGTCATATGCAAGAATGGCAAATTCGGCATCAAGTTCATTGAAAATGTCCTCATATTCGCCATCCGCATGGGCAATAAGTGGCGCGATGACTGCACAGTCGTTGGTAGTATACCCCTTATCCGAAGAAATGGTATCACCACCAAAATGCATGGACTGTCGGATCTCCTCGTGGTTATAAATCTCGGCGTTGGCAACAACACGAATGGTACCATAATCGAAAGGCTGCGTATATATATCACTCGGTCCACCTGTCACCATGAGCCTGCTGATACCCAGACATACGTCATGGGTCTGCTTGACAACAAAGTCGTCGGGTCCACGGTGCTTGATTGTTTCCAGTGCACGTGAGGCGTCCGCTATGGTATGGCCAACCGTCGCTACAATACCACACATAGTTATTTATATAGACGGTTACGTTTTTAAGTACTTGTGGCACCGGCATAACGGGCAAGTTGATCCCTTATCAAGCCATTGATAAATACATGATGAATGAAAATGGTGACCACAAACCATGGTCGCGGTATCATCACTAACCCCTAATCTCTCTAGGCATATGGCGCACGGCTCTGAATGGGCATGACACTTGTTCGTAACAAAATCACATGAATGGTTTTTACACTTGCCGACGATGCAGAGCATCGACTACTCCTCCTTATCACTATCACAGTCGTCCACTTTAATTAGTTGTGTCCTCGATGACTTGAATCTTGACCGCAAACTCTTGACCTTCTTCTTGGCAACCTTACCGGAGTATTTGCCCATGATGGAATCGATAAATTCCTCGTTGGCCTTGAGTTGTCCCAATTTATAGTTGTGTACAGCACACAAATTGGTAATAAATTGTTCAGAAAATCCACTCTTCCTGTAGAATTTAATCCAATCGGCTACATTTGACTCATTTGTAACGCCGTCATAATCTTCCATACATGCAGGAAGTTTGGGTTCTTTCCGCGTCCGCCCAATGGGCAAGGGGCCGTGCTTGGCGTAGTAGGTTTCGTGGTCGCGGATAACCCTATCGGTAACGTGGTCCGGGAACTTATGAATCCGCAGGAAATCGACATGGGCCTTGTAGTCACCGGCAATGGGTTCAAATTTACTTTCGAACTCGTTGTTGGTAGGGGGTTGCGCGACTGTCGTGAGGATAGAACGAAGAACACCGGGCTTTGCGTATGTCGGGGCGGGAACCTCGGGGGTCGCAGAGAATCGGGGCTTGTTCTGCCGGGATGGCTGGATGACGGGCATTGTTATTGATGGATATCATTGTTGTGGTTTGTTTGTTATTAATTAAATTCATACACATATTTACTCATCGTCAACCGGTGCTTTGGGAGCGAATAGACCGGTTGCGTCTATGTTAAACCTCATCAGCATATCTGTGACGTTCATCGATACGCCTGGCACTTCCCCCAAAGTGTTGAACATATACATGGCAACTTTGGCCAGTATATAAAGAGCGATCAGATTCCCTATGAGACTAAGAATGTTGAGACCCATACCACCACCACCTGGAATAATAATTGTAGACATTTACTTTTACTATTAGCAACTAAAATTTCCACCGCTTGTCGCAGTTATGGCATGTGACGAAAGTGGTCATGGGCTCATCGGCGCTTCTTGTCTGTAGTTGGTAGTAACTCGTCTTCATGGACTTACACCGCCCACACTTGTTCGCGCCCTCGAACGTGGCATCGTGCTCCCGCTGAAGTAGAAACTCCTTGTGGAGGGTTTCTTCCCTGTATGTCCTGGTAGCCGTTGCGTATGGCCCGGTGGGCCACATCTGCTCGGGGAGAAGGAACGCAAACTTGGTGCTATCAATCCTGTGTGTCTTGATGTCATCGGCAAGCGACGGGTTCTTGGGGTTGAGGATGTTAAATCTGCATTTAAGCCATTCCTGTTTATAGAGATGCCGGAACGTCTGGTCCTTCCACGAGCATCCAATGTTGGACGAATGCTTGGCAATCCGGATGGTACTGTTGAAAATCGACTTTTCAATGTTGGAGCAGATTGCCTTGGTGAAACCAGCCTTCGTCCTCAACTGGGTGCACACGAAACTGCGCAGTTCTGACATGGTTATTTATTTTTATAATATTTTGTAATATTATACCTTATAAGTTTTAACACATCATTATGAAGTCACTGTACGTCAATGGTCTGAAGCGAGGTACGTTCATGTATACCATTATCGATGAGTGGGGTATAATAGTAGACCAATTGGTGACTGACTATGATACCATTATGCGAATGGCACGTTCGAATGAATACCAGGTACACCTGATGTCACACCAACGGCGTCTCAGTCCCTTGTAGTGCGGGTAATACAGAGCATTGACTCCAGATTGTTTGTGTTCAATTTCACCGGTACCGGACGTTTCAACTTCAGTGTATCCGTCTTCGTCGTACAGTTACTGATATTTTTCAATCGTTTCTTCTTCTCATCCTCTGTATCCTTGTGAGCCTTGTCTTCCCGTATAACAACTGTATGTAACCTATGCTGATTATTGGGCATACTGCATACTGGCGGGAGTACGGCAAAATGACTCCTGTACTCTTCCTCCGTGAATTTACCACCGAACTTCTTCAGTGTGTACCTGTCGGGTGCACACTTGAGTGGTAGGATCTTGCCGTATTTAATTTTCCGTGTAAGAGTTATAAATTGTTGGATTTCACCAAACTTGATACGATTCTCTTTGAGGTTATAACTCTTCATGCATTCCCACGAGCAGAACTGGCCCATGGTCGAAAACTGACGACCACGGTCATCATAATTGTAGGGGATGGCAAGTGACTCGCCCAGGATATCGAGTGTGCACCACCAACAGCAAGCACATTGATTCATATAAAGACTTCAACAGTACAATCTTTATATGAGTTTACTACTGAGTATAGATGTAGGAATTAAGAATCTTGCGATGTGTCTTATGGACACCTCGAATAATAGGATTGTAAATTGGGATGTGTCGGGTGTGCCCCCCATGCATGAGGATGGATTGTTTCCCTGCTTACGTGACCACCTCAACGAACGCCCGTGGATACTTACGGCCAAGACCGTTCTGATAGAAAAGCAGCCCGACAAGAACAGGGGAATGAAGGGTGTCCAGCACTTCCTCCACGCATACTTTGTCATCCATAACAAGAACACTATAATTTATGATGCAAGGCACAAGGTCCCCGACGTGGTTGGGCCCGGCAGAGCCCAGTATCTCAAGCGCAAGGCTACGGCGATCGAGCGGACACACGAGCATCTGAAGGTGGAGGAGATTAACAAGGACTGGCTGGAATTATTCGAGGGGTCAAAAAAGAAGGACGACCTGGCGGATACGTTCCTCCAGGGACTTAGCTATATCAACCGGGTCGAGGTCGCGCCACAGACAAAAAAGGCAAAGAAACCGACACCACGGCGACCCACGGCAAACCAGAAGACTACCAAGTATTCTAAGAGTAACCTACTCTGGTTGATGAGAGACCTGGGCAAGGAAAAGTTTATCAAGACCAAGCGAATTATGAAAGATATGAACCGGTATTACAAGTCACCCGAAGAGGTATTAAGGATTCTGAACGAGTAATGTATAGAATGGCACATAAGCGCTTTGTAGATGGTATAGGCTTCGTATCTATCATGCAATGGACCACAGACGACGAGATTATTAGGATTGCGCGGATGACGTATGGTAATGAACTTTCGCGCGAGAATTTGATGCGATATATTACAGAGAACCACCATGATTCTATCTTTGAAATGGCTCATTTCATGTTCCACATCAAGATGCCTGGCACAGTGGCTAGACAGCACATCCAGACCAAACTGGGCAATTGTCACCAACTGACCGAGTTCCCAGGCGAGGCATATGTATCACCTAACATGGAGCATGAGCTCTCTGAGATGCAGGATTTCGCATACCGTACGAGTAGTTCAATCTACAGTATTATGAAGGACCATGGTGTATCGGACAGTGATGCATGCCTGCATATCCCGGCATCGACGTATACGGACCTATACTGGAAGGTCAGTGGCAAGGAACTGATGGATTATCTCACCAAGTTTGCCAATGTATCGGATAAGCACATTATCAAGGAGTATGCGACCGCGTTGCGCGCAATCACTAGCCCCACCGCACCCCTCATGTTCGGGGCACTGGCCGACTGTAGATTGAATGCGATCACACTCGATTCGCGTGAGATGGAGAAGCTTGCCCATTTGGTATCTGATACAGATGGAACCAGTTTCACGATGGGGGATATGTCCAAGGCAGAGATTAAGCAGTTTAAGAAGAAGGTCAATATACTTATAAATGGTAACGCTTAGTTTTGATTCAATTATAGTAAAACCAATGTATGACAGGGAGGGTAGAAAATATATGGATATCTGCGTTCCACAGGATGTAGCAGCACATGTCACAAAAATTCACGAAAATGAACAGGCCCGCCGCACTATTCCCATCGGTAACTCTTTATGGGGAAATGTACTGTGTGTCAAGGTACCATACAGGTACAAGAGGGTTGACTGTGATGTATTGGGTATAACTCCAGTACAAGACATGCAAGAGGCCGATGAAATATCAAACGTAATTGAGTTTAGTGGTGGATGGCACACTGGCATGTTCTGGAAGTTCACACAAATTGGTTTGCGTTGACGACCAAAAGAAAATATTTACTAATCTTAATACCATAATAAAATGTCTGGTGGAATATCTCAGCTTGTTGCTATCGGTGCTCAGGACGCCCATCTCGTCGGTGACCCCCAGGTCTCCTTCTTCAGATCGGCCTTTAAGCGCTACACTAACTTCTCCCAGGTGCGTCACCGCCAGGTGATCCAGGGTAACCCCGGCCCCGGTGGTACATCCTCGGTTCGCTTCGAGCGCAAGGGTGACCTCCTGAGTTACACATATCTTACCAAGAAGGACGCGGGTGTCATCCAGGCGGATATCGTCGCCAACATCGACAAGGTCGAGCTCTACATAGGTGGTCAGCTTATTGACACTCAGACGAAGGATTACTCCACCCAGATCTGGAACAACTTCGAGACATCGAACTCCCAGAAGGCGACCATCCCCTCGGACTTCTACCCCCTGCACTTCTTCTTCTGCGACAACTTCGTCCAGTCGTTGCCCCTCGTTGCCCTCCAGTACCACGACGTTGAGATTCGCATCTACTGGAGCAGCACGGCCATGGCCACCACAGACTCGTTCGAGTGCTGGTCCAACTTCATCTACCTTGATGACTCCGAGCGCAAGTTCTTCGCTGAGAACTCCCACAACATGCTCATTAAGCAGGTTCAGGAGGTGCAGCCTTCCAACGGTTCCGTTCAGGACCTGACCTTCAACCACCCTGTCGCGTACATGGCCGGCATCGCCGAGAACCCCACAGACGGTGGCAGTGTTAACCGTATGCAGGTTCAGTTCAAGATTAACGGCACGGACGTTGGTGAGAGCATGGAGATTACACCCCACTTCACCAAGGCCCCTCTGTACTACACAGCTGCATCGGGCAAGTACTCCACCGTCCCCCGCTTCGGTATCGTGTTCGCCCTGGACCTGGCCAAGAACCAGCCCTCGGGTACACTCAATTTCTCGCGCCTCGACTCGGCCCGCCTCATCGTCGACGACAGTGGCAGGATCTTCAACAAGAGCATCTACGCCGTCAACTACAATGTCCTCAAGATTGAGAGTGGTCTTGGTGGTCTGATGTTCAGTAACTAAATTTTACATTCACTAAAAACTAAAAAAACCCAAAACTCAGATGAAACCCATCACCTGAGGTTTGCGATAGCGCCCACCAAGTGGAGCCTGTTGGAGAGGATGGAGCACTCGCGCTGCCAGTAGCACACGTTCTTCTGCTCCGTAAGCAGGTCACATTCAAGTTGTTCGATGCGCGCATTATGGGGAGACCGATGCACCTTCTTGTTCGCATTGAACTCCCTGGTTGCTTTGTATACGGAATTCATAGGGTGCTTGAGGGAATTCCATACTATCGTCCCAACCTGTGGCATGATAACCTCAGCCCCGAAATCCATACCACATCCTTTAGAAGGCACCAACGACGGGTTTTTCTGTAAGAAATTGAAGGTGGCTGCCTCAATAAGTCTCCCCTTGGACGGCTGTGTCTTGATGGTCCGGGTAACTCCCAGCACACGAGACGACCGGGCCGGCATGGTGGATGAGTATTGACCAGTAGGTGGGTGTGGTAATATTAGTAATTTTCACACATTTATTCCAACAAGTCTACCCACCAAGGGGGACCAACCTCATCCCAGCATATATCATGAATTTCATCAAGAACTTCCTCTATCTCGGTTATGTACCCGCATCCGTACGTCAACCTGTTCCTGTAACACTCAAATATGGTCCTTTCACCTATTTGAATATTGCTTTCCAGATAATTTATCAAATTATTTGTTATTCCGTTAGGGAACATATATGTAATTGTTTATTTATTCTTAAGTGCCTCTGCAGCATCATGTGCCAATTTGTCAACCTTCTGATTGTGGGGGTTTACAGAATGTGCCTTCACCCATTCAAATTCCACCCTACCTTTCAGCGCGATAATCTGCTTCCATAGGTCTACGTTCTTCACGGCGCCACCGGTCGCTGTCCTCCATCCATTCCTCTCCCATTTCTTAGACCAAGTCGTAACACCCTGCTTACAGTAATTACTATCTGTCACAATCTTGGTAACACCTTCAATCTGAAGTGCTTCCAGGATGGCGCGCATTTCCATCTGGTTGTTGGTGGTATGGGGGTGAGTACCAACCTTCTCTACGCCAGTAGAGGGGCAGTACAGCGCCCACCCCCCTACACCCGGGTTCCCCAGGCAACTACCGTCGGTGTAGATATCCATACTTGATTTATAAGAGCTGAATGTTTTTATTACGGTAAATCTCAGCCTTGAAATCACCGTCCATACCGGTAACACTGATATCCTCGTTACCGTAGAACTCTTCGCACCCTATGTCCTCTGTGCAGTCCTTGCTGTTGTGGGTCACTGGCAGAGAGTATATCTGGTTACCAGGGGTTGTTGTATAATAGTTAAATCGATTACGGTAGGCAGTGCTTTCCTTGCCGTAGAGAGGGAGAATCTTGCCGTCTGGGTTTGTCAGTAGACCCATCTGCTGAAACACCGGTGGCTTGTATACCTTGAGCGGGGGCTCACGGAACTCCTGCTCGCGGGTAACCGTCGGCATCGCCCAGTGAACACTACGCATGGTCTGGGTGGAGAGATCGTCATCGTCGACGTCGACGTCATTGTTATTGAACAGAGCCACAATTAATAATACAATAATAAGTGAAAGAAGTGGAAGAAGATACTTCATTATATGTTTTTACAATATAAAAAAAGACCGAACAATCTTATCACCTGAAGTATTAATAATATTTTCAATGGCACAAGAAATATCATACCACCCAGAAACGCACCAGCAATATATGAAATCTTATCACCCAGGAAATTCTGCATGGACGCGGGATCCCTGATATTTCCACATTTAACTAATCCTTCTACCCCTTCACCGAACCCTGAAAAATGTAATATTATTGATAAAATTATTGCAATAATTCGGATAGGTATATAATGTATAATAATTTGTGTAACAGATAGTCCCAATGAAAAATGAAGGAAGGAATATATATCGAACAACCCGCCCATGGTGTCTTAAACATAATAAACATTTATTCTCTAAGAATGGACCATGCCAACCAAGCGGTCCGCCCTGACACGACTGGCAATGGACGAGGCAATGAAGAGTGAACACAGGGGTGCCAAACATGGGGCATTGCTTGCAAAAAAAGGCAAAGTCATATGCTGTGCCCATAACCGATACTGCGGGCAGCACAAGATGAACCACTTTAACTCAAAACGAATCTGGTCCATGCATGCCGAAATGTCCCTCCTTGGCAAATTGCCCAAACATGTGACAATGGGTGCAGATCTGTATATTGTACGTGTTGGTAATGATGGCGATACACAGACTTCAAAGCCTTGTGATGTATGTACAACCATAATCGTCCGCGCTGGAATCAAGAATGTGTATTATTCGTGAACCATACAGGGGTATCGCGTCTAGACCATGCACAGAAATGAGCTTTGCCACCACAATAGAAATTCCTGTATGCCTGGACGGTATCCCCGGAAACCTTGTACTCGTCGGGCATGCATTGTGGAACGGCGGTCCTGACAATACTATCAAAACTGGGTGGATTCTGGGCAAGCCATAAGATGTGCTCAACGCACCCATGATGGTGGCCGTAGCGATACTTGAATTCAACCGCAAGAGAGATGGAAAGTGCAAGAGCAAGGGCGTAGTTTGAACGAGAAGCACGGACCCATTTGGTCATCGGGTGGTTGGGGTGAGCCTTCTTGTATCCATGCAAACCCGTCGATTTGCATATAGGTGCCGTATCGGGTACACCGGAATTGTTCATATGCCATGATGTATAAAGCATCTGAACAATTTCTAATATCATCTTCACCACATGTTTATCACAGTGCCACTGGGCACATTGTCTGGGATTTTCGGATAATAAAAATAAATTCATTTTATAAATTTCTTATAAATTTCAACGTTAGTTGAATATATACTACTCCATAACGGGAACAAATCCGCTCTCTCTCCCCATCATCTTGCACATACCGTTCTCTATGCCCACACATTCAACCTTCTTCAACCCCTCGGGCGCCTCGCCGTCTGACTTACCACACAGTGTTCTCTGGCATACATTTTTGCCTTCGTCATCAACCTTGAACCAACTGAGCGCGGCCATTCTCTCTGGCTTATAAATGTCAATGTACTGCTTGAGGATTTTAGTGCGTAAAGCCTTCCTATCAAGACGGACTGCGGCATTCAATTGGGCGAATGTCTGCTTCTTCATGTGCTTGTTGTTCTTGAGGTCGAGGGCCTTCTCGGGCGCCTCGTCAGTTGGTGGCTCCTCCATACCCTCCGTCCTGGTGCATACCAGGATGTATCCCAGAACACAGATGGCAATAAGTGCGATAACACAGTTTGTCTTCATTATTATAATACAGCAATAAAGTTTCTGGCCTGAATATGAATATGATTGGACGGACCGGCCTAATAATTCAAAAGTCAGACTGGTCCGACGTTGATAGAAAAGCATTAACAGTGAGGCCAGAGGTCAACAAAGAGTATGGATTCCAGCCTCCTGCATTTCGCGTATATAGAACAGGAAAGAAGACCATATGCGCCCCCAGGTATTACAGAGATGTTCCATGCAGTGTTGATAATAGAAGCCCTCCTGAGCCTCTGGGCAAGATTCGGTTCGTAGGGGCGCTACGTGATTCAACGAGCCAGAATGAGGCACATGACAAGACCGTAGAGACCATGCGCACCATCGGGGGTGGTATATTGTCACTCCCCTGTGGTTACGGTAAAACCACCGTCGCCCTGGCGGTTGCGTGTACTATGAAAGTGCGCACAATGATTATCGTTCACAAGGAGTTTCTCGCAAACCAGTGGCGCGACCGAATCAAACAGTTCTGCCCGGGTGCAACCATCGGGAAGGTACAGCAGAATAAGGTCGAAACCAACTGTGATTTCGTGATAGCTATGTTACAGAGTCTTTCTATGAAGGATTATCCCATAGAAACATTCGAAGGTATCGGAATGGTAATTGTTGATGAGGCGCATCATATATGTGCAAGGGTGTTTTCGCAATCATTTTTTAAGTTTTGTCCCAAGTACACCCTGGGGTTATCCGCCACACCAGTCAGGAAGGACGGGCTGACCAACGTCCTGCATTGGTTTCTGGGCCCAACCATCTTTGCCGTGGAGCGGGAGGCATGTGGTACAACAATTGTAAAAGTAAAGAAATTCAATTGCGACCACTATAAATCTCAGCCACCCACAACTCGATTTGGCAAAGTGTCCCTGGTGCATATGATAACTGACTTGGTGGAGAATGAAGACAGGAATGATTTCATAGAAGAACTCATTCGGTCATATGCCACCGGGTCCAGACGGATTTTAATCCTAAGTGACCGCCGTCTGCACTGCGAGGAACTGGCTCGCAGGCTTGCGGACCTTGGTACTGGGTTGTATATGGGGGGTATGAAGGAAGCTAAACTTGCAGAATCCGCTGAACAGAAAATCATCGTTGGCACTTTCAGCCAGGCCCACGAGGGGCTCGATATTCCTGTTCTAGATACTGTGCTGCTGACAACCCCCAAATCTGATGTGAAACAGGCTGTGGGTCGTATTTTACGTGAAACAACGGGCAAGAAAAATGATCCAGTCATTCTGGATATCAAGGACAATTGGGGGTTGCTGGGCTCAATGTTCTACAAGAGGAGAAAGATGTACAAAGAATCGGGTTTCGAAATCGAAACAGAGGGGGATGACGAGCAGGGCGAAAGGGAGCCGGTTGCATTGACGGGGTTTTGTTTCAAGGATATATAACACTATTTAGAAACCGCATGAATAAGATTGATGAGTTTATTCGTGCGAGCCAGGGAAATTGTGTCGTACTTGGAACGCACCCTGGTTTTTTCCTGTGGGGATCTAGACTTACTCATTTCCATATTCATTGATGTTAGTTGCACTGGGGTCAGGAATTGTCCCGCCATTATGTTTAGTTACTCTGGAGAAAATAATTTCACCTAACTAGTTTCATTCTGGCAAGACCCTTCTTTAAGGTGCCGGTCTTCTTAACCTGTGGGACAGATGGGTCTGTTATGGCACGAATGGCCGCGCAAGCAAGTTTGACATTCTTATAATCTTTGGGGTTAAGACCCAACTTCTCGAGTATCCTGTCAATATTGCTCCTGTTTAAAGAACTGCATAATTTATTATCAATTTTCATACGATCCTTGCTGTTCAACGTGGTCTTCACACCAGGTGTGGCGGCCTTCTTGGGTGTGGGTGTGGCGGCCTTAGTGGGTGTGGGGGCCTTCTTGGGTGTGGCGGACTTCTTGGGTGTGGGGGGCTTATTGGGTGTGATGTTGTTGAGCAGGCCGTTTAACATGTTGTTCACATTCTTGTTATTGGCAATATTACGGGCAATGGGTTTCGGTTGTGCACGTGCACGTGCGGTTATATTATTACCATTACCCTTTCGGATATTCAAAAACACCACGGGCTTCTTGGCCATAACGAAGTTAGGGGCACGGGTTATAACCGCCACACGTTTGGGGACGGTAGCTGTGGCGACCCCGGGTGCACGTTTACATCCCTTGGCCTGTTTGATTGCGTCGCACAGTGGCGGCTTGCTTCGTTTGAATCTACTCGTCTTAATACCAATGCCCTCGGCAATCATCTTCAATTCATTAACTGTATATGAACTACACGGTTTCCCGTTAATCATGAGGTCACCATTCTTATTCATTCTACACTGCACCGTAATGACCCGTGGCACGATGGCCTTGGGTTTGGACATGGGTCTGGACACGGGCATACGGGGTACTGTAGACGATATCTTGGTACGCCCGATCATATGGACCGCAAGGTTAAAGGGAATCCTATGAAACGGTGTAAAGTATGGATCACTCAGCGCCTCAGTAGGGTTATATGCAGGAATTGTACCCTGCTTCAATAAACGCCCTTGTTTCATTTCCGGCTTGCCCATGACGCGATCGAGAAAATACATCGTTGGTAGGATCTTCGTCCTGTAAGGCAGTAGGTGATACCTGAGCGATGACATGAATACATAAAGGTCATAGGCGGGATCGGAATCCACGCGGATACCATAATCCTCCGCGTACTCACCCGACGTAACCCTGGGGTTGGGTGTTTTGCTTGAATGGGCAAACCCAAAATCACCAAGAAGGGGTGTCACACCAATATCCTTTATGTTGAAATCAGAACGGAGTGAAGTATTACGGGCAGAGAGAAATGTGTTGCCCCCTGCCTCAATTTTATGTGTATCCATAAAGATATTGTCTGTGTGGAGGTCGTTATGGGTGATACCCACCTTACCCAGATCCCTGAGAGCGAACAGAACGCGGGCAATTATGTTCATCATGGTACCATCGGTAATCCTGGTGGGGTGTCTCTTGATCCATGCTGCAAGGGTTCCACCGTTGCAGTACTGCATCATCATCATGGCTCTATTGTCACCGCAATCCTTAAACGCGATTGGCTTAACGACACTGCCGGAGTATCTGCTAGCGCGTTTGGTATTCATGAATTCAATCTTCATCTCGGCGGGTTCATTTCCCACCTTGACGGCAACACGCGAATCACAATTACCGTCGGTACACCCCATATAGACTTTGCCCTCCTTCCCCGAACCTATCAGGTGCGCACCCTTGATTGCCCTGTTAAGTTTCGGGAGTGATAATACATTTATTGTTTTGTTTTTGTTTGCAATAATATAATTGGAAAATCTCTTTTTACTAGTTTTGTTAATTGACGCATGGGAACGGTATAAATAAGTTTTCGGTTTACATAAATCTATCTTTAATTTTTCTAGTGATTCTATCAGTTTTTCCCCCATTGTAGTTAGTTGTTATTTTTTTACGCGTCGTCCTCGACAACATCCTCGTCCTCGTACTCCTCCTCGTCCTGCGGAGTGGTAGACCCACCCTCATCGTCGAGCTTGAAGGCAAAGCCAGTGAGCTTGTCGGTGGGGTAGACCAGCGCCTGCTCGAGACGGATGGAGACACCACACTTGTTGTCGATAATCCAGACCTGGTTGAGCTCGATGATGGTAGCAACCATCTGCCCCTTCTCGAGGTCAGAGAGCGCAATCTTCTGCCCCTTGGGGGTGTAGGTCTCGGCGCTGAAGCCGTCGTCGCGGTTCTTGAACACCTTGAGCTTGATGGTAGGGCTGTACTTGGGGTCGCTGGGGTCCTTGACAATGGGCTTGTAGAGTGCGTCGCGGATGACACTGGCGGAGTGCTTCTTACCAAGCCATGCCGAGGAGTTCTTGGCAATCACACCGACGATGGCATCGTCAAGAGCCCGCAGCGTCGTCATGAGGCCATCGTTGTTCTCCAGGGACATGTCGAGGGAGTAACTGGACCGACCACTGCTGCTGTCGGTGAACTCACTAATGCCGAAGGGCGCGCGCATCTTGGGCAACTGAATCTGAAGCTTGTTCCTGGTGGCGTCTGTAAGATAGACTACCTTACCGCCCATCTTGTTCTTCCGCAGGTCGGTGAAGTTGACCATGGAAGCATCGAAGGTAGTGTGGTGGATGATGTTATCGTGGCTGGACATAGTTGGTGGTGGTGGGGTGGGGGTTCTATGTATACAAGCATTCTCATCTTTAAGTCCGTGTTTCAGGTCTCAAAAGTCATCATCGTTAAAACAGATGCTGTTATCACTAGCGGATAAACCCACCGACGATTTCCCGTAATCCCCAACCCTCTTTTCAAAAAAGTTGGTTTTTCCGTCGAGACTGATGTTTTCCATGAAATCAAACGGGTTCTCAGATTTCCATATTGTAGCATAACCGGCTTGCTTAAGTAGGCGATCGGCAACATATTCAATGTATTGACCCATCATATCGCTATTCATCCCGATAAGTCTACACGGCAATGCATCGATGATGAATTCCTTTTCACACTCGACGGCCTTACGGACGATGTTGTGAATTGTCTGCGTATCCGGTCGGTTGTTGAGGTGCCCAAACAAGGCGATGGCGAAATCCTGGTGCATACCCTCGTCACGACTAATGAGTTCGTTCGAGAAGCATAGACCGGGCAGGATACCCCTCTTTTTCAACCAGAAAATGGCACAGAAACTCCCGGAGAAGAATATACCCTCCACACACGCGAAGGCGAATAGGCGCTCCGCAAATGGCAGACTGGAATCAAACCACTTCATCGCCCACTGTGCCTTGCCCTTAATACACGGAACGTTATCAATAGCATTGAACAACTTATCCTTCTCCATGGGGTCCTGGATATACTTGTCGATGAGAAGACTGTAAGTCTCACTGTGCACCTGTTCATTGTATTCCTGGTATGCATAAAATGCCCTAGCCTCGGAAATCTGTACCTCCTGGGCAAAATTAACATTCACGTTCTCGAGAACAATCCCATCCGACGCGGCAAAAAAGGCAAGAATTGTCTTAATAAAATGCTGCTCGTTATCGGACATATCGGACCAGTCGTTCATGTCAGCGGTGAGGTCAACCTCTTCCGCGGTCCAGAAACTACCCTGTGCCTTTTTGTAAAGGTCCCACAGGTCAGGGTACTGGATGGGGAACGTGGTGAAACGGGCGTTGCTGGGCTCCAGGATTGGCTCAAAATTGTCCTGGATGTATGTCTCCAGATCGAAATTATCACCGATGTGCTTTCCATCTACCAGTACCTGGGGGTACACAGAAACACGCTTGCCACACATTTCGTTTAACTCGCTGCGGTTGACTTGCTTCTTCTCGTACGAGATTCCCTTGGTCTTGAGCAGGTCAATTGTCTCAACACACTGAACACAACCCTCTTTGGAGAGAACAGTTACCTTCATTTATAATACAACCACTACATTTTTTAACTATATAAAAGAGTGTACCCATTATTTGAAAATGACCGATCCGCAACCCATCGTCGATAGAGTGCTCCTTGAAATCAAGGTGAAAAAGCAGTCCATCCATGCCATCCACGTGTGTTTCATTGTCGCCGACGTCCTGAAGAAATACAAGTTAAATTATACTGTAAAAAGGGGATATGCCGTCATGAACATGTCCGGAAACCAGGGGTGTTTCACGTACTTTTGGTTAGAAAATACCGACGGTGACAGACTTGACCCACTGAAAATACCAGGAAACAACAACAAATACTATCTGAGTATGCATGTACCAGACGGCGTAGAATGTATTGATAAGACCGAGCAGACAATTATGAAGGAAGCTAACGAGTTGTGGGACAAGCGGAATGATAGGTGGTTTCTTAACAATTCAACATTAACCATGAAGAATGGCATACTTAAAAAACATCCTAATAGTAGGCTCGGGTGATATGGATGTCGAGAGGAAGACGCAGCAATACCAGGCGGCTGCCATGGTCGACGAATTTAAAAAAAATTCAATCGCCGAAGGATGGAACAAAGAACAAGAGGATATATTAAAAGAATGGGCCGGCAAAGCGGCGGGGTATAGGTGGCTACACGAACAGTCGGCACGGCATTTTCGCCACCTCAACAACCGGTTCACGTACCCGCAGATTATACTCAGTACTCTGGCCGGTGTGGGCGGATTTGGAATCAGTACATCCGCAGCGGACAAATCATGGAATTCGGTGGGGTTTGTAATAGCAGGTTTTAATATAGTTTCAGCATTATTGGTATCATTCCAGAAATTCATATCCGCCGCCGAAAAGTCAGAAACGCATAATACAGTCAGTAGACAACTTGATGCGTTTTACAGAAATATTACAATGGAACTTTCTTTAAGTCCGGGCGACAGGACCGACAGCGTGGAATTATGCAAACAATGTAGAAATGAATATGACCGATTGATGAACGTCGCACCGTCAGTACCCCATAAAATCATACGTATGTTTCAGGAAAGATTCCCCAATGTCAGGTATAAACCCGACATAGCAAATGGACTTAGTGATATGAAAGTGTGGGAAGATTCAGCACAGAATAGACAAGAGGCCGCGGTCGAACTTATCCGAACACATTGCACGGAAGTGTACAGCCCCCAATCATTTTCTGGAGGCCCGGAAAATAATGTCTAGTATATGTAATATACATCATGACAGTTGGTTCTATGACAAAGGTAATGAACGGAACGGCGACGGAGACCGCCGGTGGTCTCGGGAAAAATCAAATCACGAAGACCAAGGAGGGCCGCCTCGTTAGCAAGGCCCAGGCTAAGAAGGGCAAGGCGAACCCCTGGGTGAAGGCCGTCTCGAAGGCCAGGAAGGAACTCGGCATAACCGGCTTTGTTCTCCTCAACAAGGGCACCGAGGGCACAAAACTGTATGCCAAGGCCAAGGAGATCTACGAAAAAAAAAAGTAAACTATATATAAATGGGCAAGGACTGCGTCCGCGCGTGGAAACTCTGCGTTAACAGAGCCAAGAGAAATGCCGGTATTCCGGTCAAAACATACATGCTCCTCCGTGGTCGCATGTTAAAGGATGCACAGCAGATGTATTGTGCAATGGGATTTTAAATATTATAATAATATAAACATGAACAAGGATATTTCGACGAAGTTTGCCAACTCCAAGCGTCGCACAATCTTTACAACACCAGGCGGTCGTTCGTACATTCGCACCGCCAGTGGCATGAAGCAATATGCCCCCAAGGCCAAGTACGCCATCAAGGGCGGTAAGATGCTCACCGTCAAGAAGGACGGTGCACAGGTCGCCCCTTCCATCCGCGGCAAGGTTGGCCCGGCAGGCAAGGGTGACTCCAATCTCTCTACCGGCTTCGCCAACTCCATGCGCCGTACGATCTTCACGACACCCGCCGGCAAGGCGTACACACGCACTTCCAAGGGTATGAAGCAGTATGCCCCCAAGGCCAAGTATTCGCTTGACAAGGCGCGTAAGATGCTCACCGTCAAGAAGAGTAACGCCATGAAGGTCGCCCCGTCCATCCGCGCCAAGGCGGCAGGTCTCACCGGTGCCCCGGTCGCCTCCATAATGAAGGTGGTCTCGACCGCCCGCAAGCAGCTCCGCAAGCTCCCCGTGCGCAAGCCCGCCAATGTGATGAAGAACACCACAGCCGCCGCCGCCAAGCTCAGCAAGCTCCTCAAGAAGAAGCTCGCCTTCAAGTTCTAAATACCATATATACTCAGTGATTAATAATCACCACTGAATATATTTGTTGTGTCTACTTATTATTCTTATTCTTTATAGTCAGTTTATTAGTCATACCAACGCGGCTTTTCATGGCCTTAATAGTTTCTTTACCCTGTTCGGTTAGTGAAAGAGCACTGGTTCCGTTAGAAACGGCAATTCCCACTGACACTATATATATGGTATAACAACACCTATCGATTATTTGTTTCAATAGGGCTAAAATATATAAACCTATTTTCCCATCCGTCGAGACATTGTAACCACACATCTGGGTATGAAATTGGGCAAACGGTAACGCGGCAAACCCCTTTATCTGGCGCATTGAAAATTGGAGCGCTATTGCGGGTAAAGTACTCGGTATAGTAGCCACCACCACGGCGGAGAGGCCTACCAATTCGCCCTGGGTAGGGATGAGAAAATTACGTTTTCTCATGGTCTGTCCTGATGCAAATTTCGATAAACTCTGTGCTGTATACGCTGCTATAGCCGACAGAAGGGGCGCGATGAACGTAGATTCCCCGCCCACCTTCATGACGGTCTCATACAACAATGATATCACATGAATACTGTGATAAAGCGCTCTATGTTTATTTTCTTGATTCCCTACAATCTGATATGCTTTACTTTGCATATGATAGGCACTGAGTGCCAGGGTCAATGCTACTACTACATTTACACCGCGGTATACTATTTTTTTGGCGACGCCGCGTGCGCCGGGGCGGGTGACGACGGCAACCTTGACATTACTGGTATTGTTAATTCTCCTTTGTATCCCTCCCACCTTGTTATTAACAGTCCCGGTTCCATTGTTCTTATTGCTAAGATTTGTAATAATCACCATGCAATTAGCGAATATTATTTTTATTACTGTTGTTGCTTCCACTGGAACCACTGCTTGTGTTGTTGTTGTTGTTGTTGTTCGAACCCCTGATGCTGGCTGGCATCATGAGCATGTTCTCAAGGTTCTTGGCCTCTTCGGCCTCCTTTACAAACTTCTTCGCATAGGCTGCCATCTTCCTCTTCCATGCAGTGTTCATAAGTATGCCCTGGTTATTGAGGTCATTCGCAAACTCCTTGTAGTCGCCAGCACCCGGCGCATACCCAGCCTTCTCTGCGGCCTTCATGAATATGGGCAGACCCTCCGCGGCCAGACGCATCTTCTTCTTACGGACGTCAGATGCAGCCTTCCTCTCCGCCTTCCTCACCATGGCCTCGGCCTTCTTGGCCATAGCCGCCGCGGCCTTCCTGGTGGCAGTAACAATGGCCTTCTTGTCCCTCTTGTTGGCCGCCACTGCATCACCTATGGCCCGTTTCATCAGGTTATTGGCACCCTTCGCAGCGGCGGCGTTGGCAACCCCACGCGCACTGTCCTTCTTCGCGGCGGCCTTCCTGCTAACGACGGCAGCGTTCTTATCAGCAATCATTCTCTTGCGACCGTTCTCTATGCGCGCCACCAGGTTAGTGGTGGACATAGACATACTAGCCGTAGAATTGTTCATCGCCTTAGCGACGTTAACCAGATACTGCTTGGGGAAAGATTGCATTAAACGCTTGCCTATGCGACCGGGGTGGATCTCCGCGCCCTTAACTCTAGGCACGTATGCCGCGTTACCCAGATATCTGCGCTGGAGCTTGGCGCATATAGCATCCTTCTTAAGTTTTGATGCGTCCATAACTATCTTGGATTCAACTATCATATCGCGTAATTCCTTGAGACTGTATCTCTCACACTGACGACCGGCAATGCGGATAGTTTCGAATGGTTTTGTGGTACCGTTGCGCTGTCTCATACTGGCGACCATACGCTCTATGCGGGGGGCGGTGCTGGCGTTGGGTGTCGCCGGTGCTACGCCATTCTTAATACCGAACAACTCCTTGACACTTGCAGGGACCGTATACCCCCATTTGGTGTACGCAGCCGTCATAGTCTTCGTTGTGCCCTTTGATATCTTGGGAATCTTATAGCAGCACGCCTGACCCTTGGTGTTGGGGCGCACATAATGCCCCGGTGGGCACTTGGTCCCGTTACCGGTAGGGCGAAGAGCGACCTTGCACGTTGAACCCGTATTAAAGCGACCCTTGGGCCCGGTGCGCTTGGACGGGCTAACAACACGGTTCTTCATAAACAAACCATCATCGTCGAGCTTCTTGATAACCCGTTTGGCACTGGCGATGACGGTACTGATGTCCGCCGCCTTGAACTTCTGCAGGGTTACCTTGCCCTTGATTGTCAGTTTCATACCCGCGCCACCCGGGAGGGCGTATTCAATGTAACTGGTAGTCTTGATGGCCCGGTTGGTGTATGTGAAATTTCCTTTGTAGTTACGGAGTTTACGTATATCCAGGGTGTACCCAATCTGGCCGTTCACCATAATGTTATTCACCCTAGGTGCGGACGGTGTCCCTGCCCCGGGGATATACTTGCGGACAACGGCATTCAGGAACTTTAGGGGTTGCGTCTCGGCGCATCGCAGGTCACCATCCGTGCAGTTAGTATAGGACCCTGCAATCTGATATTTACCACTCTTAAAGAAAGTAATCGATGACTTATGACCGTCCGTTGTCTGTGTCTTGATAATGATATCACCAACACGTGGTATCCCGTTTGTAAACGCAGTTCTGTTATAGTTGAGGTTCGCGCCGGGCTTGACCATCCATTTGGTCTGGAGTCTGCCCGCTCTACCGCGAATATCCTGCAGTTCAAAGTTACCGAAGGAAGATTTTTCAATTTTAGTCGTTGTAATTTTTTTAAATAATTTCTGGTAATCATCGGGACTACCTAGTGTCCCTGTCGCATTATATGAAGATAAGACAAACACCATGTTTCTTAATGGTATATTTTATTTTAATTATTTACATATCATTTGAGAGGCCCATGAAATCACCGTCTATGACATCCAAGCCCACTACCCATGCCTGTGATGTATACTCAACATCCTGCCAGATACCCGCCATCTTGCGCACCTCCACACGCTTCGACGAGAAGGGGCCATTGTAAAAGTCTGGCATAAACTTCTGCTTGCTCAAGTTGTTGTCCCGGCAATGTTCGTTGAACTTGGCGATAAACTTCTTGAGCGGAATCTTCTTGTCAGTGCTATACTCAACCTCCGGCGCAGCCATGAAATGGCGCAGCGAATTGGTGGACAGCGCCATCTCCTCGCGGGCGTTCAGGAGCAACTGAGGCAGCTTGGACCAGATACCCGCACGCTTGTTCTCGGCTGCTTTCCCCAGATATGCCTCATTGCACTTCCTCATGATATTGCCCATCTCCTCCTTGAGCTTGAACGGGAGTTCCATATCCATATCCTCCGGCATGACCTGGCGCAGGAAAGGGAAGATGACCACGCGGCGCTGGATACTACCGGAGTTATCCTTGTACCCGGGCGGCTCGTTACCCGCAAACATACCCGGCGTCGACCACTCGATGGACTGGGCTGTCTTGAACTTCTCGGCGACCGACACACGCTCACCGGACACCATAGACTGGAAATCGGCCTGACCCAGACCGAACTTGTCGGTAATCTCGGGGGCAATGAAGACCAGCTTGTTGAAGATGGCGGAAAGACCGAATGCCTTCTCTGGCATGTCGGACAGTTGGCCGACGTCTTCACCCTCGTAAAAGTTAGCAGCAATCTCACACAACTTACCCTTGCCCGTCGAGGCCATACCCTTGAAGAACGGCACAACCTGCCACATATCCATCTCATTCACACTGTACAGCATGCGACCGATGAACGCCCACAGCCAGTCCTTCGTATCCTGGTCGTAATTCTGGTAATCCGTAATGGAATCCAGTGCAGGGGTGGGGATATCCCTGTACGACTTGTATACACTGTTGTCAAAATCATAGTCGAAATACTTGGCCGACACGATTCGCGGATCCAATCGGCGGAAACCGTCGGAATCGTATGGGTAAAACTTCATCTCCTTGGCAACATACAGGCCGTTGCGGAACGAAAACACGTTGCGAGTCTTCTTAAGTTCGGGGAACTGTGAATCTACGCACTTCTCGAGGTGCTCCACCAGGTTCTTGCGCACATGGCCGTTCTTGGTGAACTGGTTCCACAGCAGGGGAAACTTCTCCTTCTGCCCATACATCTTCTCCGTATAGTCGGCCACAGTATCGATCGACTTCCATGCCTTCGTATTGCGAATCTCCTCGCACACGAGTCCCTTGTAGCGCTTAAGGTTCTCCGACCGCAGAACCCGCAGCGAATGCAGAATCAACTTCTGCAGGTCGTTACTCTCGGTAACCATTTCGACATCGTTACATCCGCCGATTGGTAGCAGAATGTTGTGTTCATCAAACTCCTGCACCGAGAACGGGTCGGTGACAACTGTATGCAGGAACTTGTGGGTCGAGCACAGTAGTTCGAACCCAGTTATCGTGGTCATCAGTCTCTTGATGCGATGTCCCAGTGTCAGCATGTTGTCATTCGGATTGTAGTTGAATCCACCCTTGGTGGTCATAATTTTATTAAGCATCTCCAGGAGACGGTTATCCCCAGTGATGATTTGCTTGACGTTGTCGTACAATTTATCCTTGGGTGTACTTTCCAGGTCACCAACACCGAACATTCTGCATATACTGCCAATGTCCGTCGTGACCTCATCATTTGGGATGAATTTTTCTTCCATGACACCTATTGTAGTGTCGATGTCATCGAGAGATGCATTATTAATAATGAGTTCATTGATACATCTCTTGATTTCAGTATTGTCGGAACTAGTCATCACAGGATGAGCTTCGTTCTCGTTCATATTATTATCAGGCGGGATTTTTTTAACTCAGTTTTGTCAACATCTTGATCAATATTTTATTGGTTGTTGCCATTTGTTTCGCTATTTCTCCCGCGGTATTGTTGATGTCGACCAATGCCGAGCACAGGGTGTCACCCTCCTCAGTAACCAAGGCACTTGCCAGGTCAAAACCCATATCCTCCAGTCCATCACCCATATCAGATAGGATTTCATCCTCTGAATCCATCATATCATTCTCAGATTCGATCATATCATTCTCATTATCTGATCCAGACTCCTCAGCATCGATAATTTTCTCCGGTTCTTTCGACATATAAATTGACCCTTCTTTTTAATATCAAAAATAATACGCGATTCATCTCAAATTAAAATCTTGGGGTAATATAAAACGAACAAAAATGGCTGGTGGTCTTATGCAGTTAGTCGCTTACGGAGCTCAGGATGTCTACCTTACAGGTAACCCCAATGTTACTTTCTTCCAGGCCGTTTACAAGCGCCACACCAACTTCGCGATGGAGAACATCGAGCAGGTTGTCAACGGTAGTGCCGCGAACAGCGGTCGTCTGTCAGTGACCATCGCCCGCAACGGTGATCTTATCGGTGACATGTACATGGAGCTCACCCCCACATCGGGCCTCTCCGCCCCCAACCGCGTGTGGGCGGCCGAGCGTGCCGTTCAGGACGTCGAGCTTACCATCGGTGGCCAGCGTATCGACAAGCACTACCAGCGTTGGTGGCGCCTGTACGCGGAGCTTTACCTCGACGACGCCAAGAAGGCCGAGTGGGGCAAGCTCACCACAGTTGAGGGCACAGTCGACTCCCAGTCCGACAAGGTCATCCTTCCCCTCATCTTCTTCTTCAACCGCAACCCCGGTCTTGCGCTTCCCCTCATCGCCCTCCAGTACCATGAGGTTCGCCTTGACTTCGACCTGTCGGCCGAGTTCGAGACATACTTCGGCACCTCCGCCGTCAAGGTGTGGGGTAACTACGTGTACCTTGACACTGAGGAGCGCCGTCGCTTCGCCCAGAAGGGTCACGAGTACCTGATCGAGCAGGTCCAGCACACAGGTGCTGACACCATCGGTATTGCCACCTCCAAGACTGTCCGTCTGTCGTACAACCACCCCGTCAAGGAGCTGGTGTGGTGCGTCAACGAGTCCAAGACCTCGGGTGCCACAGGCCAGCTCAACGAGCTGTTCGCCTTCTGCAAGTCCCCCGCCAACCTCGTGTGCGTGTCGGACCTCAACGAGGGTCTGGCCGGCACGGCGTCCAACGTCTTCGTGCAGCCCCACCACTGCGGTGCCCCCATGCTCCAGGTCGGTGCCAATGCCGGCGGTGCCGCCTTCTGCGAGTCGGCCACCACCTCGACGTCCAACCTGTCCGTTGGCCCCGTCAGCACCATGAAGCTCATCCTCAACGGTCAGGACCGTTTCAAGGAGCAGACTGGCCGCTACTTCAACCAGTACCAGCCCTACAAGCACCACTCGGGTAACCCCATGGCCGGTGTGTACTCCTACTCCTTCGCCCTCCAGCCCGAGGAGCACCAGCCCACAGGTACATGCAACTTCTCGCGCATCGACAACGCCCAGGTCCAGCTCGGCCTCAAGTCGGGTGAGACTGCCGCTACCTCGTCGCTCAACATGTTCGCGGTTAACTACAACGTTCTCCGCATCCAGTCGGGCATGGGTGGCCTCGCCTTCTCCAACTAAAACCATACACCATATATACAGGCGAAAGCCAAACAAAACATCAAGAATACACTTATATTCCTGACGTTTTTTCTTATATTACTTATATTATATACATACACCATGCTTTCCCAGATTAAGAGCTTCAACTATGCTGCCCTGCCCGCTCAGGCCCAGGCCGTCCTCATCATCGGTGCCATCTCTATCGTCATGGCGATCATGGGCACTGTCGGATCCAGTGGCAAGGCCCTTAAGGCCAACGCCATGGTGCTCCTCGCGTCCGCCGCCGCGGTCGCCATCTCCACCTACAACGTCCGCTGCCTCATCCGTGGTAACTGCAACAACTGGGCTACAGTTGTGGCCGTCGCCTACGTTCTCACACAGGGTGGTGCGCTTCTGGCGATGCAGTAAAAATATACCTTAACTATAATAATAAATGTCGGGAGCACTTATTGAACTCGTCTCAAAGGGCGTCCAGGACGTCTATCTTACAGGAGAACCACAAGTTTCGTTTTTTCGTCAAAACTACAAGAAGCACACGAATTTCGCAATGAAACCTGTGGAACTTAAACCGGTGGGGTCCCAGGGGGCCAACCAGGAGGTCTCAATACCCGTTGAAAACAAGGGCGACCTTCTCACCTACATATGGTGCGATGCCGTGCCCGGTAAAGCGGCCAACACGACGGCCCAGAACATCCAGGTCGATGAGCAACTCACACCAACAGAGTTCTCCCTCTGGATTGGTGGTGTGGAGATAGACAGAAATGACGGTTTCTATCTCGACAGCCTGTGGTCCAAGTTCATGGCCACGTCGGCGTCGAAGCACGTGAAGCCCAGTTCCATCGCGGCCGGTTTCTTCCCCCTGCATTTCTTCAACTGTGATAACTACACAACACCCATCCCCCTTGTGGCGCTTCAGTACCACAAGGTCGAGATTCGTATGAAGCAGGGACCCAACATCAACTCTACACCCGTGCGTTTCTACGCCAACTACATGATGCTCGACACCGATGAGCGCAAGTTCTTCACAGAGAACGAGCACGAGTACCTCATCACCCAGGTCCAGAGAACAGAGGCCGATGCCAGTGGGGCCGACCTCACATACCTCAACCACCCCGTCAAGGCCCTTCTCTGGGGTCAGAGCACAGTCAACTCATTTATCACCAATGATGTGCAGTTACGCCTCAACGGCACAGACGTGTTTGACAGAGTCATGCCCCGTGTATACTTCAACTGGGTGACAATGTACAACCACTCCGAGTATGCACCTTTGAACAGTGCCCTTACGGCTGATACATCGCTCTACATGTACCCCTTCTCGCTCTTCCCCAACCGCCACCAACCCC
>Ga0209482_1000438_pt1 | contig 35533 bp, 31 predicted proteins | sample CoawatmetaG10DNA_FD_187512 | JGI IMG/M metagenome (GOLD analysis project Ga0209482, IMG submission 187512) | Marine microbial communities from the West Antarctic Peninsula - Coastal water metaG104-DNA (SPAdes) (version 2) | ecosystem: Environmental > Aquatic > Marine > Coastal ...
ATCTCTTTCGACAATAACATTCATAATCACATCAATCTATCAAATACACCTAATATTATTAATAACACCGATCACGAAATCAATTTTAATGACATTTAAACACTACATTTTATTTTATTTTATATTAAGGGAACCGAGGTTCCCTTAAAAACCCTCCCATCGGTTTAAATCCATATCATAACTCCTTCTCGTTCGATACGTTTAATGAAATAGTATAGTTGTGTATATTGTATATTTTTCAGTTGTTCACATACTTCGCCTTCAGAATTTAATTGTAATAAATCTCGAACTAAATTTAAAAATGTCTTATTCAATTCTTTTTTATGTTCATCCTTTTTATTATAAATAACAATATTTTCGCTGTCTAAATACAAAAATCTATCTTGGACCTTTGTAAGTTTGTTTATCTCTAATTTATCAAACATATATCCGATATTCTTTAAATATTCAATTTGTATAAACAAATCGCGCAATATAACATATATGTTGTCATATTCCAATGAACTATTTTCTACGTTTAAAAAATCATTATTGCGCACATGCATTATATAATCCTTAAATGTATACACGGGATACTTTATGTCAAGTGGAATGGTTAATTTCATTCCCATATTGCTCGGATCATCATTACGTAAAAACGCAGAAGGTATATATTTGGTTAAATATCCGGATAGATTACTATAAAATGTGCCATCATCATTGTCGCTGGTGTCGTGAGTATTAGAAATATCTCCAGATGATTCGGTAGTTTGTAATGGTAATTCAGTATAACTATTTGGTGCGGTTTCTTTTCCTAATATATTAATAATATCATCCTGAACATCACTATTTTCTGGATTATTTTCCACTATTTCCCGTGGTTTCGGTTTCATTTCATTTTCATCTTTTATTTTTGATTCACTATACATTGTATCTTTAAAAACACGTAACCCTTTCAATGGAAAAATAGAAAAAAACGATTGATTATATACTTTTGACATATCAATATTCGTATTTTTTTGTAAATGAATAATATAAGTATCGTTTTTTTGTGTTACAGTTGTCATATATGTAATATATACAGAATTTAATAATCAAATTAAACTTAATTATTAAATAACATTCATAATAATATATTATTATTCAATTTTATCGTGACTTTCCTGATCTTTATTTTCATTTCTAATGAAATAAGGAGTAATATACTGACCAATATAATATACTAAATAACTTCCAACCCAAACCCACGTGTTACGAATTTGATCACCCGTATAATGGATAATCCATCGTAGACCCTGACAATGTGGAGTGACTACGATAAAAGGTGCCATAATAAATCCCGTAATTGTAAGTGGGGTGCACAAGGCGGGGTATAAATTTGCCGAAACATAATGAGTAATAGTCAATCCTAAATACACGAATACTATATGTGGTATATAACCAAGCACTTTCGCACTCCAATCCTTGACTTGTTCTGTGAATTCGTTCATAATATTAGTTTTACATAAAAAAAATATATACACAATAAGATTCAATTTTGTCTATTTCCAATCATTATCCCATTTTTCTAAAACATTCATTGGAATATTCGGCAATATTGCGTGCGCTTCCCAAAAATATCTACAAAACGCCCATTGATATTTGGTTTGTCCATTATAGTAATTTGTTGTAGATAAAACGTCTTCAATGTATTCAGGTAGTAGTCCATGATTACTTTTGGGCAAAACGTATGCGAGTTGTACAAAAGGTGAGAATGGTTTACTATTGGCTGAAATTATTTGACAATCCTTTTTTGGAATATGTTTACACAAGTCTTTAAACAATGGCGGATAATGATGTTGATAGTTCCATTTCCAATCCGGACAATCGTCGGTATAATATCGAAACACCCATTCTAGTCCTTCAATATAATTCATACATACATCTCGAGTATCTACATTCTCATTAAACAATGATTTATAATAACGCATTTCCCAGAAATGATGTTGCGGAGATATATAATTTTCCTCGGGTTTATAAATAACAGGAACACTTTGAACTAAAAAATCCCGATCCTTCTCATTTCCTACGCCCCAATTTCGTTTAGAAAATTTCATCTTAACATCATACTCATTAATTATACGATTATGTTCATTTTTTGCCAATTCATTTACGAAAGCATATACCCATTTCCATTGAATTTGTAAATTGGATGAAATAAACGTTCGTTGTTTATGTTTACCTAACTGCGAACGATACAAATCGAGTAAAACGTCAATGCCATTCGTGCGAATATTCAAAGACGGAAAATGTGGTAAAAAATCATTTCCTAAAAAGAAGCACATAAAAATGTAATCATATAATCGGTGATGATCATATACGTCACAATTCATTTCAGTTAAGATTGCTTTCGAAAAGTTAGGAATATCTAGGAACATATACTCACTCTTATTCGATTGTTCAATAAGTTGTTTACCAAATTCGGGCGTTTCACGAAAAATATACATTTGTTGAAAATATTGACAATGAAATAGCGACAACATAATCAAATCCGAATCTAGTCCATATATTACTGCGTTTCCTGAAATTTTATTTTTATTATTTCTAATATGTTGAAACATTTTATGCTCACCTTCACCGGGTTGGTCAGATCCAGAAACAATAATATTTTTAACCTTGAAATGTGACTCTAAATTCGAAAACGCCTTTTTTATTTTTAACGAAAGTTCATTCATAAAATTTGTACCAGGAGTAATATTCGATGTGCTCCAAACAGAGGGTTTAGAATCTTTTGAAATATGGTCTTGAATATGCTTTATAATACCATTTTTATGTCTGCGATTTCGCTGCTGATTCATTTTAGCAAATGGCGCAACTCCATCAAACGCAATATATACAAGAGTTTCTGGATTTATGAACTCAATATAGTGACTTATTTTAGAAATAATATTTTGAATCAAGACCTTTTCCAAATCTTCAACAGAAATTATATCTTTAGCAATTTCTTCTTCTAATTTACGAAATTCATCATAAATAATGGAATTACAATCCATATATAGGTATTGAAAACAAACAGACTCATCTGCTATTTGTTTACAATTACGTATAATATTAGAATAATTCTTAATAATATACGAGAAATAACTCGGAATTCCCATGTTTATATAAAAATATAGCAACAAATTTTTATATGGTTTAAAAATTTGTTATAAATTAATTTAATATATTATTACATTATACAGAATGGTCAAGTCGACAAAAACCCCAACAACAACATTAAAATTGCCCTCTAAGGTAAATAACAATGAATTTAATAGTTTCATTGATAAAAAATTGGAACAGGTAATTGATATTATCCAGAGGACTTACCTTTCTTTAGAATATTGTAAGCAATATGATATTTTTAGTAAAAGCAGTATTGGTCAATGTACAGATCATTTACATACTGTATATAAGTCTGCACAAGAAGTGAAAGAAAGTATGCCTATTTCAGAATCTGACATGAATAGCACATTAACTATTATCCAAACTATTTTTGACAAATTATCTATCATTTTTTCAACATACGGAACCTATTCAATCAATGATATTTATTACGTAGTTTTTGGAACAAAATACGATAGTATTGACAATTACGATAAAAAAAATTTATATATTTCTAATAAACTTGAACTAATAGAAAAGTATCTTATTCCCGTTGGATATAAAAATCTGCCATGGAAGGAAGTGGATACAAGCGATGAAGACATTATGAACAAAATAACAAGTTACACTATTCAAATAGACAAGTCTAGTCACATCGAGTGTTTCGAACCATCAACCATGTATTCATCAATTCACCAATCCGTATATGGATTAAGAACCATTATCAGAAACAGTGAAGATAAAAAACTGTTATGTGTATCTGGTTTAATAAAGGACATTCCTCTTCAGTACTTAGAGAATAACGAGTTTGTTAAAATTCGTCTAAGTGAAATTGAAATCAGTCTTAACGAGCACGAATCGAACAGTGATTTAGTTAATCGATTTATTGAAAGTATTACATTAAAGGAACTTCTTATATTTAGTAATCTCGATTTTTCCAAAAAGTTTGAACTAATGAAAGCCGATGTTGAGTATGTTAAAAATAACAAAGTAGAAATTATTGTCAAGAAATTTTTCGAAATGGAAACAAATTCAAGACGCAAGATGTTAGTGAATCTCCTGATTTACAATCTCGATAATGAAGTTCAATATATTGCGTATATGTTGTATGATTTGTTAGGAGCAAGTGAGAACAATGAAAATGCGGATACAACTGCACAAACCTTACTCTATGAATCTTTACCGTGGAAATTGAAGCAATATTTCAAAGAAACAATGATCAACACCATTGAGTTTACACAGAACGCACTAGAGTCATGTGATACATCCAAGATTTCTTTGGAACAGCAAGTGTTACTAATGAAAGCAGATCAAAAAATCAAAGATAAGGCATTGATGAAATTGAAGGAGGTCAAGAGTCGTTCGGACGACCAGGGGAGTAAGTCAAAACAATATTTAGAAGCATTGGTAAAAATCCCATTTGGCATATTTAGAAAAGAACCTATATTATGTAAAATGGATTCATTAAATGATACATTTAAAAATATGAGTCATATGATTGACGCAAATGTAACTCAAAAGAATAAATATACTCTATACGAGATAAAAACGGCAGTGGATGAGATTGAGCATACCTCATTAATTACATCAATTGAAGAATGTCTTTCCAAACTGTCAAAGAAGAACAAGTCAACATTAACCCAACTACTAAATATTTTTGTAGATACTATTCCGAAAGAGGATCGCAACAAGGAGTCACTTTTAAAGCATCTTCGTGAGCATTTGGATAGTGCTAAAACAGATAAGGAATTAAAGAAGGAAATATACGAGGCATTAAATATCATCAATCCCAGTCATATTAATCTTAACATTAACAAACAATTAACGCATATTAATGATGAACTTGTGAACGTGGATGTTTCCATGACAAAGATTAAACAAGACTTAGACGATTGTATTTACGGACATGACGAAGCAAAGCGTCAAATTCTAAAGATCGTCGGTCAATGGATTAATGGTGAACAAAAAGGATATTGTTTCGGATTTGAGGGATCTCCTGGTGTTGGTAAAACATCATTGGCAAAGCGTGGACTGTCTAGTTGTTTGGAGGACGATAATGGAGTTCATCGCCCCTTTTCGTTTATTGCGTTAGGTGGTTCTTCCAACGGTTCTACATTGGAAGGTCATAATTACACCTATGTAAATTCGACATGGGGTAAGATTGTGGATGTCCTTATGGAGAGTAAATGCATGAACCCTATCATTTATATTGACGAGTTAGATAAGGTGAGTAATACAGAACAAGGTCGCGAAATTATTGGTATTTTAACTCATTTGATTGACGGAACACAAAATGATGAATTTGAGGATCGCTTCTTCAGTGGAGTCCCGTTTGATTTATCCAAGGCACTTTTCATATTTTCTTATAATGATCCTAATAAAATTGATCGTATTTTGTTAGATCGTATTCATCGTATTCAGTTTGAGAATCTTTCTTGGACTGATAAAATTGTGATTGTTGATAAATTCGTTAAACCAGAATTGAACGAAAAAATGGGTTTCGATAATACAGTAGATCTTTCAGAGGATGTGGTTAAACATATTATTGAAACATATACAATGGAACCTGGTGTAAGAAAACTAAAGGAGGTATTGTTCGACTTGTATGGTGAGATTAACTTGATGCTCTTGGATGCGAATGATAAGGAAGATGTCATTGAATTGCCTCTAACAATCACCATTGAAGATTTAGGAACAAAATATTTAAAGAAGAATAGAAAGGTGAATGACATGAAGATTCACAAAACACCATTGATAGGAACAATGAATGGTATGTGGGCAAATGCTCTTGGAAAGGGTGGTATTATTCCAATTGAATCAAGTTTTTTCCCCGCATCGAATTTCTTGGAGTTGAAACTAACAGGTATGCAAGGAGATGTCATGAAGGAGAGTATGACAGTTGCGAAGACTCTTGCTTGGTCATTGACTCCACCTGAGAGACAGAAGGAATTAATGAAACAGTTCGAAGAAACCAAGAATCAGGGAATTCATATTCATTGTCCCGAGGGTGCTGTCAATAAAGATGGTCCATCTGCCGGTGGTGCGATTACATCAGCAATTTACAGTCTATTAAATAACAAAACAATTAATAATACTATATCTATGACAGGTGAAACAAACTTACGTGGAAGAATTACTGCGATCGGTGGTTTAGATTCTAAAATCATAGGGAGTGTTCGTGCAGGTGTAAAGACTATATTATATCCACTTGAAAATAAGGAAGATTTCGATGAATTCATAAAAAAATACGAAAGTATCTTGGACTTGAATGAAATCACTTTTCATGCGGTCGATCATATTGACGAAGTGTTCAAACATATTTTTTAATAAACATAATTAACTAAACTTTAGTGATTTACAATTTCTAATACTAATATAAAGAAATTGTAAATGGATCTCAACATCATTAACATACTATACATGTTTTTCAGACTGGCACCTTTTATTATAGTCAGTTATTTTACACTTCAATCTTTATTTAACCAGGATTTAAAGGGTGTTATATATTTAATCGGTTTATTGATCACGTCCATTGTGGTGGTTCTTCTTGGAAATATATTAAAGAAATTTTCTCCCCCAAAAGGTCTAATGCCAACCGATTATTCAAAAATTCGTTGTACACAATTAACATTAGGTAATTCGCAACCCATATCAGTATTACCACTAAGTCAAACAGTATTTGGTTATACCCTGGCATATTTAGGATACTTCATTTCTATAAACAATCTCCAAACGCAAAATATTGCCACATTTATACTATTTCCAATATTAATTGTTGCCGATATGATGTGGAGTACCGTAAATCTCTGTTCCAGTCCAAAATATCTGTTAATATCATTAATATTGGCAGCATTAATGGGAACATTATGGGCTATGATGATTGATTCTACAAATGCCCCCGACTTAGCATACATGAGTGGAATTAGTAACAAAGATGTATGTTCCAAACCGACGAAAAGTTTGTATAAATGTCGACCAATTAAAAAGTAAATAAATATCTTAAATAGATAGTAAGATATTTAATGTTTATAATAGTCCAAGACAATGGAAGGATCTAATCGAATACGTCTCCAAACATTCCCATCAGACCAGTGTAATTCATTACGCATATGTTGATATGTTGTTTCTAAAATTGTTCGTCCATGATGCTTATTTTTATTCTGAAAATCCACAACTAAAGTATTACCGTCTTTATAATCAAAAAAAACCTTCCACCGAAGTTCTTTGGGGTCACTTCCGTAAATTGTTTTTGTATTATGGTCTAATATGCGCAACGTTCCGGTATGGTGAGAGTCATACCAATATTCAATTGGTATTTTTGGCATTATATACTATTTCAAGACAATAATATACATTTATTGTTATTTATTCATAAAAACTATATGCGTTTTTCTCTAACCAAGGTTGCAAGTCTTTCAACATCTTTTGTCGATGCATGTTATCAACTGCCATGCGAACATTGTAACTTCGTTTCGAAAAATGATAAAAGAAATTGCGCACTACATTTACAGTGACAGCATTATTGTATTTGGACAAATCATTGATATTGAATTTTTCATAATCCTTACGTCGATTCACTTCATTATGGAAAGCAAATAAAAATAGTTTCAATTGTTCTTTTGATTGTATATTGCTAAAATTTACACTATTCATATATTGTGTTGCGTGTTGAGCACATGTAGGACATGGTAAATTATTACATATTTTCATAATATTGTCCAAGAGTTCTTTTCGTAATTTTGGAAATTCATCTTCTTTTATTTTTTCAGCCAATGTGTGAAATAATAACCACGTGGGTTCTCCCCATAACATTTCTTTCACCCGTGGTTTTTGAATAGCATCTTCCTTTGGCAAATTATTCAATGACACTGGAACATGTTGAATTGGCATCATAACACTTTGTTTTATTGATTGTCTATTGTTATATCGACCATTTTTTCGGTTATTCAATAAATACATATATATATATTTAATAAGTAAAAAAAAGAATTAAATAGAATATAAAAGATTACATATATTGTCTTTTATATGGAAATTACTCCAGAAATTATAAATTCCGTTAAGGAATGGGTAAAATTGGATAATGAAATGAGAACATTAAAAGAAGAATTGAATAGTAGAAAAAAAAAGAAAGAATCTATATCAAATGGACTGTTACAATCGATGAAAGAAAAGGACATCGACAGTTTTGATTTAAAAGACGGAAAATTAGAATGTAAAACCCGGAAAACAAAAAAACCGATTTCAAAAAAAATGCTTCTAAATATACTGTCCCAATATTACAATGGTGATCCGAATAAAGCAAGCGAATTAAACAATTTCATCCTTGCGAACAGAGAAGAAAATATAAAAGAGACCATTATGCGAAAAGTCCAATCAAATACCTAAATCAGGAATGGTATAAATATCACCGTGCTTTTCCCACTTGGCAACAACCCCTGGATTTTGTTTATTTGACATAATTTCTTCAGTATTATAAACATTGTTATGCTTATCAATATAATATACAATACCCTTAATATTTTGTGCATATACTTCAATTGAATGATTATGATGTTGCTGTTCTTCATTTGCGTCAATAAGACCGTGTGGGGTCCCTTTCGAATGAGTTCCACAGAAATCAACGTCTTTTCGTCGTCGTGTACATTGTTCTCCGTTTGCGCGTTTTGCTAAACAACGGTTGTTTTCGGGTATTGAATTTTTCACACGTTTACGTTTAACGAAATCATTCTTATCGAGTGTCAAACGATTATAATCATAAATATATTCAAGTAAAGCACCAACTTCACTATTTTCATTCAACTTCAACGAAATAATTTTATTTCGTATGTCATTTTTAAAAGATGTAACATAACCTTCAACTTTAGTGTTCAAACGTTTTTCCATCTTTATGTTTCGTTCCAATGAATATAAGTAAACATAACGATTCAATTTTATATTTTATTACAATTGTTTTTTTAAAACAGATATAAACAACTAAAATATTGCCGGATATATAATAATTATACAGTATATATGAGTAATGAAATGGTTATTGCGGGAAATTGGAAAATGAACCCTTCTACGATGGTTGAAGCAATTGAACTCACAAAAAATATTATACAATCTTCGCAAAATATACCCAAATATACAAAAGTGGTTCTATTTGTTCCATTACCATTTTTATATCCTATTTCAAAATTGCTTGAAAATACGAATATATTACTTGGTGCTCAAGATTGCTATACCGAATTATCGGGTGCGTATACAGGTGCTGTGTCAATATCTATGTTAAAATCGTTAGGATGTTCGTATGTTTTAGCTGGACATAGTGAAAAAAGAAATATATTCAATGATACAAATTGTATTATTAACAAAAAGGTAAAACGCATTCTCGAGTCAGATTTACATTGTATATTATGTATTGGCGAAAACAAAGAAGAATTCGAAAAGGGTCTAAATAAAGAAATATGTGATAAACAATTAAGAGAATGTTTGTTAAATTGTAAAGAATGTCAATTAAATAAAGTGATTATTGCGTATGAACCTATATGGGCAATTGGATCAGGTTTAAATGCGACTCCGGAAATAATAGAAGACGTTCATAAATACATTCGAAATTGGTTCAAAATGAATTATTCTGAAACCGTATCGAAGAAAATGTGTATTCAATACGGTGGCAGTGTTAATTCGAATAATTTCACTGATATTTTAAATCAAGATAATGTGAATGGGGTGCTAATCGGTGGCGCATCACTAGATTCAGATAAATTTTCAAAAATAATGAATTATTAAACAATCGAAATAAAAATCATTAAATATAATCAATGATTTTTACAAAAAAACTTATTGTTGCTTCCCGCAAACTTTTTGGTCGCCTACATAAAATACATCCGACATATTGATTTCACTATCATTATAGTTGAAAGAAATTTCGCCTCCACATTCAATATCGTGTAACGCAACTACATTCGTATGTTGGATACAAACACTTGGTTCAAAGGAATGATTAATAAAAATACCATATTCGTCATAAATGTGTTCATTATTACCAATATTGATCGATTCGCGCGTAGGATGATCAAAAATTTCACCCTTTAATACAAATACTACATCCCCTTTTTTAAAACTATTCTTAACGAATAATCCTTTTCCGTCAACTATGCGACTCTGAAGTATTTCCATATAACTAAATTTACATCTTATTTTCTTCATTAGGAACGCATTGGTCCCATGTAGGATCGCGTTTCTTAGTCCCACCATCATATGGGATGGCATAATTATTTTTTAACAACCATTCATTCATATTTTCACCCTTATAATAAACTGTTGCCAAAATTCGACCATATTTTTCCAGACCAGTTATATCCAAAGTTATAATTTTATCCATAATTTTTTCTTTTAAAGCATCGCGAGATTGTAGTGCGTGCTGTTTTTCATTAGGCGAAGAACCTCGCATTTCGGGACTATCGATTCCGTTTAATCGAACCTTAAATTTATAACATTGTGGATCTTTTTTCAAAAACGCAGCAACCGTTATTGTATCACCATCATAAACACTAATAACTTTGCATTCTGTGAAACTAGGTACGAAAGATTTCATATTGTCCGGAGTAATAGTGTGTAATTTATGACTACATGAAAAACAAGAAAATAAAAACCCGAACATTACTAAACATACACATCTATTTTTTATATTTATTTAAACAATTGATAAATGTCTTTACATACTTGCTGAGAATCGACACACGCTTCACGTAAATAACGATTTACAACAGTTTTATCATTTTTCTTGGTAAATGCGACGCGAATAACTGATTTTGTATCATGTGGATGAAATTTCTTAAATCCGCAGAAATTGAGTGTTTTATCGCCTTCGTAAAACTTGGAATAAAGAACATATTCCAATATTTTGCCAACGGTATAATCCTCATTTTCCAAGTGAATATCAAAGCAATTTTCCATAGTAGTTTCTCCTGTGAGAATAGGCATTTCTGCGTTGTCAATAATTTGAACAATATCGATAAGTTTACCCTGAATAATAGCACACGCTTTTCTAACCAAATCCTTATTGTCATAAACGCCCAGTGTTTGAATTACAAAATCAAAACTATTTGATTCAAAATGACGTTGTGCGTCCAAAATACGAAAATTCTCCTTTTGAAACTTAATATCGTTTTCACTTTCTCCTTCTTTTCTCAACTTTTCTTCTTGTGCATCCCAAACACTAGATGCTTTACTTGGGTCCATTGTATTTCCATACGCACATTTTGAAACTACATTAAACATGCTGTCGTCTTTTGCCGAAGCAACGCTAAAGTCGGCAACCAATGACAAATGCTCGCCTTTGATATCATTACCTACTTTTGGTCGTAACCGAGCAAAATCGATATAACTTTGGGTTAGTGTATTTTTCGGGAACAGTCCAGGAAATAACTTATCTGTTTCTTCTTTGGATAAAACGGTTCCATCGCTATTATCACGAAGGCGAAAATCCTCTGTTGTCACAAACAAAATATTGTCTGTTGTATTTTCAACGTCTACTACAAGAGAATAATTTTCAGGAAGCGCCTTTTCACTTTCATTATCGCGTAATCTAGTGCTATGAATAGGAATACAACTTAATCGCTGTTTCAGGATTTCATTATGAAGACGACTCGTGTTAATTTTAATATTACATTGATTAATTTCGTGATTTTCTGTGCGAATAGTTACACATGGAATGTCAGACAAAATAGTACGTCTAATCGCATTAGCAAAGCATACTTCCACATTATGTAATGTAAATCTCAACACATCTTGGTCTTCGGAAAAATTTTTCAACATGGGATCCATGATTTAGTTTAATATACTATTATAGTCTTGTATTATATTTAAATCAATTTTACGATTACCTATAAAAAGATGAAATAACATCATTTTATAAAAAACTATTAACTAGAAATCATCATTGCGCCAATTAGAATAAACATAATAATAACGGGAAGTAACAGCACTAACCAGGCAATATTAGTTGCGTTTGCTTTACACATAAGATTTAGCATCCATGTCCAAAATAGAATATAAACTGCCTTAATAATAAATATCATTGCTGTACTTGATACAGAGCAACTATATTCCCCTAAACAATAAGTATTCACATTACCCATATTTTGGTATAACATCACGATTAACGCAACCGAAGAAATCACTAAATATACATAAGAAGGAGTACACAATTTTCGCAATCCGGTAATAGCCATGACTTATATAATAAACAAACATAATTATTTATTATACGAATTTATGCTAAATTAGGATTCACATCTGTTCTTGAACTTAAGTGTGACCCACTGTTGATAGGTTCGGCAGTCAAGGTATTTAACATGTATTTAGTTCCACCCGTTGTTCCAAACGCAAGAACATCGTTCGTATTCGATGTATTACTACCGGTCAATAAATCGGTGCCTATGAGGGAACCACCACGCATCTTTCTTTTACGATATTTAGAGCGACGACGTCTTTTCGTTTTCCCTCCCATCATAGGTATTTCGCGACTATTCACTAATTCGGGACCCCTTTGTAAATCAGGTTCATATTTATTTAATTCATAATAAGTATTAGAAGGTAAATTACTTGTATGAAAAACAGGATTAAATGAAACACCACCCTTCATTTTTTTATATATTCGCTTTGTTCGACGATTACGTTTACTTCGTTTTTGCTTAGTTCGTCTTCGCTTGATATGTTTTTTTGTTAATTTTGGCATATTATATACTATGGTAATATTATGTTTTTTAATAATTATTCAACATCCACATGTGTCAACATATGACGACGACAACACACATTATTAAGACGCAAATTATCTAAAACTGTTCCCTCGGGGGTTTTATCAATATTTTCTTTTGTTAAATACACAACCTTTTGTGTATTTTGACCCTTTTGAATTTTAATACGTCGAACTTCATCTTGATAATACCGATATTTATCGGCTAAAACTTGTCCGCAGGTGAAACATTTAACAGGAATGATCATTTTTTACTTTGTTATATAATTAACGAGAACTTTTTAATTCAATTTTATCATTATTATTATGTCTAAATATTTTAAGGGAAATGATTTATACTTTGATTGTATTTGTTCTATTATTGATATTGACAATCGAATCCAAATATTTAGGTAAACTTCAAATATTATCGTTACAAAATATTACACCAAAATCCAATATACTAACAATTCGTCATGGTTTATTAATAGCGTTCCTATTATGGTTAGTTTATTATTTATTTCAAAGCGAAATAGACTCATTTTTTAGAAAAGATACAGTTGAAGGTTATAGGGGGCATCTTCGCAAGCTGCGGCGGCAGCAGCAGCAGCGGTGGCAGCAGCAGCGAGAACAAGTCGAAAAAGAAAAAAAACTAGAAATAGCAGCAGCAGCAGCAGCAGCAGCAGCAGCAGCAGCAGCAGCAGCAGCAGCAGCTCCGTCCCTACCTACTATTGAAAATGGTGATTTCTCTCAACCCCAAATTACGAAAAATACATATAAATATCTAACATCGGATACAACTACTGTTCCTGGATGGAATTTCTCTAGTGTTTTATTAAATCAATCTGGCGCTTGGGGCTACCCTATGCCGTATCCAAACGGGGAACAATGTGTTTCTATACAAAACACACAAGAATTATCTACTAATGATAAGATGATTTTTACACCGGGTATTACATATAGTATATCATTTCATGCGTGTGGTAGGAATTGTTGCGATAAATCAGGTATAGGAAATCCAATTGATATTGGATTAGAAGGAAAAACATTCTATTCATTTACACCTCCTGTAAGTGTGTGGACAAAATATTCGGCAAAATTTACATCGGATAGTAATGTAGGACAAACAATTTCATTTAAGGGCACGTGGACTACGACTGATCGTTCGTCGGCAATTCAAGGTATATCATTACAAATAATTGATGACCCCTTTAAAGATGTCGGTGTGAATGATAGCATCAGGTGTACTACAAATGATCCTATGGGTTATGGTATTAGCGCAGTGTATAGATACGGAGGAGACAATATGATACAATGGTATCCTAATCCAACTATAGCTGCCACATGGAATAAGGATTGGAATAAAAACATAATAACTATTCCGGATTGCGGTGAAGCTATAGCGGGTACACCTAAGGCTCTAGAAAAAAAATCACCTCCTCCCGCTGCTATAATCCCACCTCCTCCCGCTGCTACAATCCCAACGAAACCAGGCTGTTATATATATAGTGAATCGGGTTGTCCAAAACACCCAGGTTTTAACACTCTTTGGAAGGACGCTCCTAATACACCATTTAAAGCAAACGAATGGGCAATAGACACCTACGGTATGATAAACAACCAAACAGGAGTATCAAAAGAAAAATGTGCGGCCCGTGCATCAGAGATGGTTGGCAATAATTATGATGAATGGTGTGGTGTGAGTGATTTTAAAACCCATTTTAATCCTCCCACTGTTACAACTCCTCCCACTGCTATAACTCCTCCCACTGTTACAACTCCTCCCACTGCTATAACTCCTCCCACTGTTACAACTCCTCCCACTGCTATAACTCCTCCCACTGCTATAACTCCTCCTGTCAATAAAGGGAGTGTATTACAAACCGGTAAATATTTGACTACTGGTGAATACCTCGTCTCCGAGAATAAAGCGTTTTTTGCGATTATGCAGAGCGACGGAAATTTTGTTGTATACAACGGGACAGGACCGACCGATAATAAAGGAGCAAACTGGTCATCGAAAACACAAGGAAATGGTGTATCGTTTGCGATTATGCAGAGCGACGGAAATTTCGTTATTTATAAAGGATCAGGACCTACCGATAATAAAGGGTCAACCTGGTCATCTGTAACACAGGGCAACAATGAATCGTTTGCGATTATGCAGAATGACGGAAATTTTGTTGTATATAAAGGGTCAGGTCCAACCGATAATAAAGGGGCAACATGGTCATGGAAAGGTGGTAAGATTACAACTCCTCCCACTGCTATAACTCCTCCCACTTCTACTGAACCAACACAACCAGTACAAGCAACACCCGCGACAAATGCACCAATACCAACATCTATACCAGCACCTATACCAGCACCTATATTTGCTACTAGTCCTGCACCTGGTACATTTGGATCAGGTACACTACCAGTTCCATCTGAAGATGCGATGTTAAACACGCCAGCAGCATCGGGACCGGATTATGAAACAACGCATGGTTCTATGGTTAATCATCCCGAATTAACAAAAGGTTTAACTACAGATAAAGTGACGCCGAAACCAATTTTTTATGAACCGGGAACTGTGAAATATAAAGGTTTGGGTTACGTGCCATCATATTCAGAAATGTTATATTTAAATAACTATCCATTTGAATCAAAACCCAATGAATTACATGAAGGGAATCCACACGGATTTTGTAACACAAAGGACAACGTTTTAAATAATATTGAAGAAAAATGTAATGGATTGCCTACAAATGTCTGTTCGGCAACTGATTGTTGTATATTAATTGGAGGGACAAAATGCGTTGAAGGTGATGAGAATGGTCCTAAAAATAAAGTAATATATAGCGATACTTCGATCAAAAATCGCGATGTTTATTATTACAAAGGAGAGTGTTATGGAAATTGTAGATAAAATTGAATGATTTTTATAAATATTAAATACTGTAAAATATAATTCAATATGGTATTGTCAAAAGTAGTAGATATTCCCAAACTCAACATAGAGGTTGAGTTTGTGATTGGTAAAAATGCAAAAGAAAACTTTGACATTATTGATCATGCTGAAGATCATCATATATGGTTTCATATTCATAACGCTCCTTCCTGTCACGTCATTGCCAAACTTGATGAAGAATTAAACAAAAAAGATTTTAAATATGTAGTTAAACAGGGTGCTGTGTTATGTAAACAACATTCAAAATTTAACAATAAGAAAAATGTGGAAATTGTATACACGATTATTAAACATGTTCATAAAACAGATATTGTCGGTTCTGTACAATTAGAATGCGAAAAATCAATTTCAATATAAATATTTGAATATTCCAAAAAAAAATAACTAAGCAACTGCTTAGATATTTTTTATTTTGTTTTTTTTGTGATTCTTTCTAATTTACCCATAATAACTCTCGCAAAACCCCTCATCTTCGTATGTTCCATTTCCAGAAAGATGAAGTGGCCATTCAGGAGGACAGTTGTTTTTGTAACTATCTTCATCAACATGATCGTTTATTTCACGATACATTTCAAACATCTCGCAAACGCTCATTCCTAGTCGGTGCGCTTCATTCATGTCCTCTGAATTAAAGCATGGAGTTACTTCACCAATACCCCTAGTTTTTGAACCATCCCATTCCATATGGTCAGTTTCGTCATAGCACACCGTAGAGACTTCAGACAGCATGTCATCATCATCAGATGGACATTCCAATTCGGCAAGTGTCATGGGACCTTTGTCATTGATTGAAGAATCCAAATCGGCAAGTGTCAATTGTCTTTGTTCAATATGATTGCTATAATCACTCAAAGCAATAACCGAGAAGTCATTGTCTGTGTCACAGGTTGAGCAACTCATTTCGTCCGACACTTCGTCAACACGATCGTTGTTTAAAACTTGAAAATTAAATACGTTATTATTCATCTTTTGATTACTTTTTACCGTCCGTTAGATTCATTAAAGACCTTCAATTTTATATCCTTTACTTGTCTTTTTTCTTACTAACGTGGTATTCTCTAAATTCGAATGATAATTATCATGACAATCTTGACAAACCGACATTAGGTTTGCGGGGTGATTTTTATGAACAACACCCCCATCCTCGGTTTGAATAAACCCGTCTTCGTCGGCATCTTTTTGTTGATATAAATGGTGAATTTCTTCACCTAAGTCGTGATTACATAATTCGCACATGCCGCGTATTTTTTTTGCGTTATATTTACTAATTGAATGTGATAATTCGCCCTTTGTATCAGGAAAATATTTGCGCCGAATACTATATGCGTGTTGTAAAAAATCCTCGGGTAAATACAACGATTTACACACTTCCAATCCATACATACGATTTCCAGGACCATCTGTCAATTTTCGATCATATACAAGAGCATCTAGTTCGCGATCATAATGAACTGCCATATGTTTTAAAGACAATTTATCTAATTTTTGTACTTCATCATAATGAATAATTTCGTGAAAGTGTGTCGCAAAAATAAACGAGGATTGTTTTTCGTGCATATTTGTCAAACCGGCAACGAATATACTTAATGCGGATTCAGTTTCCGTTCCAGAACATAATTCATCCCCCAATATTAAACTGTTCTCGTCCGATAATTTCAAAATAACTCGCAATTCCGACATTTCCACAGCAAATGTAGAAAGACCCTTAAACAGATTATCATTACCCAAAATGCGAGAAAAAATGGCGCGATATGGTTTATATACAAATGATGAGCATGGAACATAAAGTCCGGCTTGCGCCATAATGACAGATATTCCCAATGCTCTAATGAAACTCGTCTTTCCTACAGCATTTGTCCCGTATAGCAAGACCCCATTTTGCTCGTTGTCTCCCAAAATAATGTCATTTGCAACATATATTTCATTGGTTTGAATATGTTCAATCAATACGTGTCGAAGTCCATGACAATTTACAAATGCCTTTTCCGATTCACTCTCTATTTTCGGCTGACAATATTTGTATTCTTTTGCAATATATGCCTTATTATGTAAAGTATCCACCCTAGACACATATTCGGCAATTTGTTCTAAATGTTCATAATGGTTATTTTCCAAGGTTGATAGAATATCTTGATATGACTTTGAAACGAGTTTATTCATATAATCTTTCTGATGGAGTAAATCGCGACAAATTTTAGTCAATAAAGGAAAATCAATTTCGTCGCATGTGGTAGACGCGGTATTTAATTTAACATCTTTCCACTTTGTATTTAATTTGTCAATAGATTCGTCCCCATGTTTTTGAATATACGACTTTAGTAATAATCCGCGTTTTTTCGTAATTTGTAAACTGACACCTGATTTTTCAGTTTGATGTATTTTTACATATTCTATCGGTTTACTACTTTTGTCTTCAGACCTAACAATTTCATTCAATAACGTATGAATATAATCAAATAGTTCATTATTATCTTTAACATTATTTAATAATGTATCTAAATCATCACTCACGCCCGGTTTAATAATATTTTCATCAAAAGTAGTCATAGAAGACACAGATTTACAATTATCTAAATACAAATGATTATCTAAAAAATTAGAAACTTCTAAAATAACGTGTTGAATATCACTTATATTATCCAATAAATACTCTTGTATAGATGGATTTACATTCATACTTTCATATATAGAGAGTACATGATGAATCGATTTATGTAAATAATAGAGACTACATGGATAAATTTTGCGCATGACAATTTGCCGACATATTTTCTCAATATCACGTATTTGACCTAATGTTTTCCGCGTGTTTGATACATAAGAATACATAGTTTCGTCTAATAACTCGGACGTCATATTATATTCCTTTTGTAACCAAGTCTCATCGGTTGTAGGATTTACTAATTGAGTAAAAAATTTCCGTCGTCCCATAGGAGTACAACATTTGTTCAAAAATGAATTGACCGAAGACAAATGACCATGTTGCGTGCTGTCTAAAGAGTGATCATCCAGGATATTTAATTGTTTTAAAGTATGATTTGCCAGTAATAATTCTTTATTGTTGTGAAATTTTGGAATCGCTATGTTTTTCACTAAATTTGGATTATGTTCTTGGACAAAATCCAATAAATAACAAAATGCTTGTGTTGCTGTAGGATATACACTAAATTCAACACAATTGTTCATGGCATCTTCTCCATAAAATTTACCTAATAAATGAGATATGAATTTCTGTTGTGTACAATGGTCAACTTTTTCTGAATCTAAACTATTCACGCAATGTATTGCTCGACTTTGTATACCCGAATAATGTAAAATAGAGTTAATTTTATCCTGGTCAAATGGTGAAATAAATACAATTTCACTTGGAGAATGTGTTGCAATAACACGTTCTAGTTCATCAAAAGTAGAAGGTTGTATAGTAAGTGGTTGTTGAAATTCAGTAATATAAGATGTTCCTGTAAAAATATTGGCGATGGCAATACCACAAATAATATTTTCCCTCGTTTTTGAAACATTATTTAGCAAACTTCTGTTTTGTAACATGGGTTTATGAACATCAATCCATATACATGCAATATTATTAGTAATTTTTTCACTGTTTCCTTCGTCATAAGAAATATATGTACCTGGTGAATGAACACTATCGAAAACGCGAATAATTTTATCACCTACCTTTTCTTGGACATATACAACTGCGGTAAACCCTGACAAGGTAAGTTTCTCCAAATATTTATCCAGAGTATAATCGCGAAATCCAGCCATTAAAACTTGTTTGTCGATATATTCAAATTTCTTTTCCGAGATGTTTAAATTACAAATGCGAGAAAAATCGCATATTTCGCTTTCTTGAACCTCCCCCTTTTCATTTCGAAAACCATATACTTCAAAAAATGCACCCACTTGTAATAACAATATACATTTTTTTCCGTATATTTTTTCATATTTTTGCGTTAAAGATATATATTCACCATAAATTGACTCACTCATCTACTATAATAATTACACTTATACTATTTATACTTATTAAATAAATCATAAAAAATAAGTTTGTCCAAGAAATAAAATTGATTGTTTTTTTTGATAAAAAATATAATCTAACTCAATGATAATTAGTAAGAATGTCGCATATATACAACACCACAGAAAGACTAAAATGTCCAAACAATGAATATAATGATTATGGACAGTTTTGGGATACAGAAATGCAGCAACCGATATATGATCGGTCCCTGAATATTAATAATAATGATGAATACGACCATTATGTTGATAATTATGAAATCGCATTAACCGATCAAGAGCACATGCTCGAAAACGAATATAATAAACCCTATGAACCAACTTTCGTCTCTACTATTGGATTTATATTATTTATTGTAAAAGCAGTCACCGGATTTATTAACAAATAAATATTTATACAATATGTACAGTTCTCATGTGTAAATATTGTTTTTATACATCATTTAAATAATTATATAACAAATTTTCTGAATTATGGTTTTCAACTTCGCCACAAATCAATTTACACGTTTCATACATTTTACGCAATACATCGTTTGGAGCACTCGAACCAACTCGGATGAATCCATGTTTTACTAAATATTTTCGTGTATCGGTTATTGGAATTTGCTTTAGTTGTTGGGACTTATTCATAATATTATTACGTATTGTTTTATTTGAAATCAATACCGAAATTTTTGAAAAAATTTTGGAACGTCCAACTTTGTATGTTCGTCGTATTGTTTTCTTTTGTTTTCTATAACGTAGTTTCGGTTGTGGGATTTCGGTCTTGGCTTTCATCATAGAGGTAATTTTATTATATTTTTCAGTAGTAATATCCGAATTATGATCCACTTTTTGCGTCCCTCGTTTCCAATCCCTAAACGTAGGCAAACTACCATTTTTTAAACATCCCCATGTAGGAACAGAGGTGTTTCCCAAAACAGGTTTTGATAATTGTACAGTATTTTCGCTACTTACATCAAATGGTTCATTGTGTATAATTGGTTCCATTGAAGAATGAACAACGTGTGACGCATTATTATTATTATTATTATTAGGAACATGATGATATTTTGATGTATAATTATGTTTTTGTGATGGTTGTGATTCTGATAAATTCTTAAAATAATCAACCGATGCTTTAAAATCGCTTTGAAACTCTTGTGATGATTGTTGAATGGGTGGTTTATGTTTATCCGGTTCCATTAATTTTTTATAATTTTGTTCTTGATGTTGCCGCAGATGACGTAAAATATGTTGTTTTCTCAATTGCCTATTCTTTTGTTTTTCATTTACAGGTGGTTTTACTTTGATTTCCGAACTATCTTTTGGCACCCTTTTCTTTGACCTTCGTTTCGATGATGTAAATAAATCAGGGTTTATAGAAATAGTTTTATTCATTTATTTTACCTAAAGAACAATATTTAACGAATTATACATATAACCCAATAAGTTGCGGTTTTTCATCTTCATGTAATGAACTATGTTTTTTGAATTGTTCAAATCCCTTATTCATGTCTATCATTGTAATTAATTTCTTTTCCGCATCATTACCATATATGCGCCGCCCATGGCATATTTTCACATAGGAAAACAATTGTTCCATGTCGCGACCATAATGTCTAAAAAATTTATAATGTTTTTTGAACCATAGAATTTGTTCGTTTTTATTGTCATCTATTTTCCAATCATTTTCTTGGACTTTTTTCAAAAAGATTTGATATAATTCTTTGAAATTATATTTTTCTAAATAAAAACGCCATATAAAACGAGATTCTAATCCACGATTTGCTTGAAAAAAACTATTTCTCAACTCCTCTTTATATCCGGCAATAATGACCATAAGTTCACCTTTATGTTTACTTAACGATTCGCATAATGTATCGATACATTCACGTGTAAAACTATCTCCTTCATAATTATTTGCCAATGAATATGCTTCATCAATAAATAAACATCCGCCCAAACATTCGTCAATAACTTTCGATGTTTTTATTGCGGTTTGACCCAAATATCCGGCCACTAAATCGCTACGATTCACCTTTTTAAAGACATTATTTTTCAAAATTCCAAGTTTTGAGTACATTTGCCCCAAAATAGTAGCGATTTCGGTTTTTCCCGTACCTGGTGGACCATATAAAACAGTATGCATAAAATCCGATTCTGTTCCAATGTGAAGATTTTGAATAAAATACAATAATTGATTTAATATTTGTCCTTTGAAATCATCTAGACCGACCATTGAATTTAGTTGTTGAAGTTCTTCTTGAATATTTTTTAAGGATTGTAAATCAATGTTATATTCAGTATCTTCATTGTATTCATTTTCATCAACTATTTTCAATAAATCATCGATCGAATTAATTTCAATTTCAATGGTTTTCGTTTTCGTTTTCTTCACAATGGGTTGTATTTCAGGAATTTTTGTTGATATGGGTTCCTTTGATGTAGGTGAAAATAATCGTTCTGATAATAATCCGGTCGAATTACTATCAAAATTACGTGAAAATTTCATAGGTTCATTAATTAATACTTGATTTTCATTACAAAATGATGGATTATATAATTGCTGTTGAAAATAATAAAGATCTGTCATTTTCATATAATGATAAAAATCACTATATTGTTTGTTTTTCTGCTCCTGAATTTCATCTAGTATTTCAACAAATTTTTCAGCCATTATATTTGTTGTAATAGTTGTATTTATATATTTTATCACAAATTACAAATAATATGTATTCGTAGCAATATTATAACTTAACGAAACAACATAAAAAATTGATTCATATGATATGTTAATATCTAGTATCAATAAATGATGTCAATTGAAAAAATGTCTTGTGATTCGTCGATTTCGGGGAAAACGAATATTTCAAATTTCGCACCTGCGAAAATGGGAAAAACCGTTCGCATAAAAAGATCCAAAAAGGTTCAGGTAGAAATAGAACCTGAGACAATAACTAATATTCCAGAAATTGATGAAATTGAAAAGAATGTTTTATCTCATTTGGGTAATTATACCGAAGAACCGTTTGATATTATAGAATCTTATTTTAAAGGACAGCATTTGGAGAGACTAGTACGTCATCAAATTGAGTCTTACAATCATTTTGTAAACTATCAAATCCAGCGTACTATCCAAATGTTCAATCCTGTAAAAATTCATTCTGAAAATGATTATGTTCCCGATAAGGAGAAATATATGCTAGAAATAGACATATCTTTCGATAATTTTAAACTATATCCTCCGCAAATCCACGAAAATAACGGAGCTACTAAGATTATGTTGCCCGACGAAGCAAAATTGCGTAATTTCACCTATGCTTCTACAATGGCGATTGACTTGAATATCAAATACACGATTCGTAACAACGAAACCATGGATAGTCCTCGTATTATTTACAAAACTTTGCCAAAGATCAATATCGGAAAAATGCCTATCATGTTACGTTCTTCAATCTGTATTTTAAAGCAAAACAATCACATCCATCCCTCTCTCACTGGAGAATGTGAAATGGATTGCGGTGGATATTTTATCATAAAAGGATCCGAAAAGACTGTATTGGGTCAAGAACGCGCGGCAGAGAATCGCGTATCATGTTTCGATGGAAAAAATACAACCAAATGGACATGGTATGCTGAAATTAAGTCGGTTCCTGATTACAAATGTATTTCACCCAAGCAGATTGAAATAATGATCGCGAGTAAGAATAATGGATTTGGACATGGTCTATTTATTCAAATTCCTCGCGTAAAACAACCGATTGAACTATTCGTCCTATTTAGAGCACTTGGTGTAATGAGTGATAAAGACATTTGTCAATACATTGTATTGGACGTGGAGGATGATAAACAGGTGGAACTAACACAATGTCTTCAAGCATCGGTCATTGATGCCAACAAATACATGACACAAGAAGATGCCATTACGCATATTACAACTTATGTTGCGTATACGCCGATTAACATGGACAAAGAGAAAGGTGCTCAAAAGAAGCGTGAATTTGCGATTGAAGTGTTAAACAACGATCTTTTCCCCCATTGTACAACAAAACCACAAAAGTTGTATATGCTCGGTTATATGGCAAACAAACTTCTCCAAACTAGTTTGAAATGGATTCCTCCATGTGATCGCGATTCGTATCTAAATAAGCGAATTGAATTAACTGGCACTTTGTTAAATAATTTGTTCCGCAATTATTTCAACAAACTCGTGAAAGAAATGCAAAAGCAAGTTGTTCGTGAAATCAACAACGGTTCATGGCGTTCATCAGAAGATTATGAGAATATTATTAACATGACTAATATTTACAAAATCATGAAGTCCATGACAATTGAAAATGGAATATCGCGTGCTTTATCTACAGGTGACTTTAGTATTAAGCAGGCAAACAGTAGTAAAGTAGGCGTTGCTCAAGTACTAAATCGACTTACTTATGTTTCAAGTTTGAGTCATTTGCGTCGTATCAATACACCATTGGAAAAAAGTGGTGAATTGATTGCTCCTCGTAAATTACACAATACTACCTGGGGATTCTTATGTCCTGCAGAGACTCCAGAGGGACAATCAATTGGTATTGTCAAGAATATTAGTTACATGGCTCATCTAACGATTCCTACAAATAGTCATTCATTACATGATTATATCTTGCCGAGAATTACCAAGGTTGATGAAGTAACTCCGGGTGAATTATGTGGTAAAGTAAAGATATTTATCAATGGTTGTTGGGTTGGTATTAGTAAAAGTCCCCTTGAATTTTACAATGACATTCGAGAGAAAAAGTGTAAAGGTATTATTAACATCTATACGTCAGTTGTATTCGATTATAAAAGACTCGAAATTCGAATTTGTAATGACGGTGGTAGATTGGCAAGACCCGTTTTGCGTGTTAAAAATAATAAGGCGCTAATTACCGAAGAAATGATTTCAAAGTTGCGTTCAAATGAATTATCATGGAATGATTTAATTACCGCATGTAAATTGGACGATTCAGTAATTGAATATATTGATCCAGAAGAACAAGATTATTCTACTATCGCAATGAAGAACAAGAATGGATATTTACATCAGGATGCTTCTATACAATACTCGCATTGTGAAATCCATCCGAGTGTCATTTTCGGAGTTCTTGCCTCATGTATTCCTTTCCCTGATCATAACCAGGCACCTAGAAATACCTATCAGTGTGCTATGGGTAAACAGGCAATGGGTGTATATGCGACAAATTTCGATAAGCGCATGGATAAGACTGCGTATGTCCTTACGTATCCATCTCGTCCTTTGGTAGATACACGTCTAATGAATTTCATTGAATTGAATAAACTCCCATCTGGCACACAGATTCACGTAGCAATTATGTCACACAGTGGTTACAATCAGGAAGATTCGGTTCTAGTGAATCAAGGTTCCATTGACAGAGGTCTATTTGGTACTACAATTTACCATACGGAAAAGGACGAAGATAAAAACATTATTCGCGACGAGATTATTCGATGTAAACCAAATCCGGCCAAAACAAAAGGTGTGAAATTTGGAAATTATGACAAACTGAACACGCAAGGATTTATTCCAGAGAATTCATTAGTTGAAAATCGTGATGTTATTATTGCCAAAATTGTTCCTATTAAAGAAAACCGAAATGATCCTACAAAAACCATTAAATATGAAGACCAAAGTAAAACATTCAGAACTTCTGAAGAAACATATATTGATAAGAATTACACTGGTCGTAATGGTGATGGTTATAATTTTGCCAAAGTGCGTATTCGTACATTCAGGAAACCTGTTCTAGGTGATAAAGTTTCATCAAGACATGGACAAAAGGGTACGGTTGGTAATATTATTCCGGAATGCGATATGCCGTTCACCAAAGATGGTATTCGACCGGACATCATCATCAATCCTCATGCGATTCCCTCGCGAATGACTATTGGACAACTAAAAGAAACATTGTTAGGAAAAGTACTCTTAGAAATCGGTATGTTTGGTGATGGAACTAGTTTCGGTAATTTGGATATAAAAACCATTTCCAAAGAGTTATTGAATTTGGGTTATGAAAGTTATGGTAATGAAGTATTATACGATGGATTATCTGGCGACCAAATGGAAACAAATATCTTTATGGGACCAGTGTTTTACCAACGATTGAAACACATGGTAAATGACAAGCAACATAGTCGTTCAATTGGTCCAATGGTAAATCTTACAAGACAACCCGCAGAAGGTAGAAGTCGCGATGGTGGATTCCGTATTGGAGAAATGGAACGTGATGTTATGTTGTCTCATGGAATTTCTAGATTCTGTAGAGAACGTTTATATGATGTATCTGATAAATACAAAGTCCATATTTGTAAAAAGTGCGGTATGATTGCTGCGTATAATGACGGAAACAACAAGTCATTCACACACGATAAATTCACTATACATAGTTGTAAAACGTGTGATAATACTACTGACTTTGCGTTGGTAGATATTCCATATGCGTATAAACTCATGTCACAAGAACTCCAAACAATCAATATCGTACCAAGACTTATTGTAGAGTAATTATTTCATATATAATGTAACATAAATAACTGAATATTTTTTATGTTACGATAATAAATTTTATTTTTCTTCACCACTTTCTAAAGTCTGAATGTCTTCACTGTCAAAGATAATTTGTCGTGATATAGTTGTAATAATTTCACCCTCATCGCTGTCATTGTCTTCTATTTGCGTTTCGTTGCTCGGATTCTCATGCTCTTCTTCATGCTCTTCTTCGTGCTCTTCTTCATGCTCTTCTTCGTGCTCTTCTTCATGCTCTTCTTCATGCTCTTCTTCATGCTCTTCTTCATGCTCTTCTTCATGCTCTTCTTCATCCTCTTCTTCATCCTCTTCTTCATCCTCTTCTTCATCCTCATCAATTTCACTATTATGATAATGACCACCGTGATCATAAATTTCACTACTATCATCATCATCATCATCATCATCATCATTAACGCCATGTCGAATAATATAGCGAATCATAACATTTATAGTTGGAAATTGTGCCGGATTTATGGGTTTATATTCCTCGTTATAACTATGACGCCATTTTGTTGTAGTTCCATCATTTTGAGAATCATATCTACGGATCGATTTTATTATTTTTCGACCAAACGGTGGGTTTTCATTTGCAAATTGTAATATTTTATATTGAACTAAATTACGATAGAATATACGTTTGTTATAAGGTCGCATTGAATATTCAGACACAATATAAAAATATAATAATGGTTCAAATGCCTTGATAATTGTTTTTGTTGGAAAATCTAGGTCAAACTTACATTTATTCTTTACACTCTTCATGTCTAACATATCCATAATCTCATCTAATTTTTCACATACCGAAGAATTTTTAACAAAATCTGTTATTGCTTCTTCGCGTAATAAGTATTCGTTATTTTCTAGAAATTTATCAATATTAAAACTCGCTTTATATAATAGTTGCAGTAATATTGGCATTTCATAATTAGAATTACGGACCTCTGTATATATATTTAATAAAACGCCAACTGGAAATTCATTATTTGTATATGGATTTTTTGGTAAATACGGTTCATTAAAAAAACTAACTGAATATAGGAGTGCACTTTTACAAATATTGATTAAATCACGTATCATAAAATAATACAATGTGCCATCCTGATATATTTTCATAGATAAATGTGGTTTTAAAGAAATTTCATTCAATTCCATATCCATTTTAATTTTTGGTTTCATACTGTTAATTTTATATCTAAGAAAAAAACGGTTCAGCACACCATAGTTTTTTTGCGCTTTAAAAAATATATCATTTAATTCCTCTTTGTGAGAATGTTGTGTAAATGGATTGGTTATAATTTCATTCCAATAATGTAATTTATGTTTTGGAAAATTGTCATATTTTTGTAATAAATGAAACATCATGCCATATAATGACGGGTATTTATGTAAATATTTATGAAAATCTTTGTTCATATGAACATCATTCCACATATCATTTGATTGTAAAATAGTAGTTCTACAATTTATATCGACATTCAATATATTCATCATAATTGTTGTCCATAAAATCATAGTTTGCTATATAACTATATAAACCTAATATTTATATGCTTTCTAAATATAAACATGAGTCACGACGAAAATAAATACAATCCTGATATAATAGACAAACCCATACAAATTATAAAACCACCAACCATAACATTCGATGGACCGAATATTATAGAAATAAATGATATTCGCAGTTCAAGTGATTTTCGAGGAATAAGTTTTTCAAATTATAAACGATCTGATGTCAAAAAAAAATTAATTGACGCAATGCAATCCAAAAATATTGAACCGGCTTGCTATTGGTGTGCTGAATTATTATGTGCCGGACACTATACTGAATTATGGGAAATTATACTTTATTATAGTTCAAAACATATACATTTGGGAAATCCAAAAATTGCTATTTACTTGGAACTACGATATAATATATTCCGAAATATTGTGAATCAAGGTACCAACATAAATGAATTAGACTTGCGAAATAATGAAAAGATACGCAAATTATTTGCTGAAATAATTTGCACGTTATGTTTATCAAATAAAAAACCCAGTTTCGAGCAAACAAAAATTAAAACGGAAAACGCCTTTGATATGACACAATTATCAAGTAAATTAAAGGCACCAAATGCTGAATACGTGAGAGAAAATATGAAACCGAAAGATCCAAAGGAACTATTTATAGCATTAAACGAATTTTCTTTTTCATTGTCTCATGAATCATCTAATATGTGTGATGCGTTTTATTGGTTAGAATGGATGTTAGAATTTGAAACCACATGTAAAAAAAAGAAACAGGTGTTGAAATGTGAACATCGTTCTGGTAATGTAGAAAATAAGTATCGAGGAAATATTATATGGATTATTTGGGACATTTTATTAGATTACTGTCAATTACAATCAAATGAATTGGTCAAAAAAACAATGATTTCATTAAATAAACTGTTTTGTATCAAATATACAGACGCATCCAATAAAAAACGACGTTATTTATTATATTACTCGATTAGTTTATTGACAGAACATGTCAATACAAATGTAGAGATATTGCCAAACAAAACTATATTACAAAGTGTATTAGATCAAATCGAAACAGTATACAAACAAATTAAAACAAATGAGCAAGCACCAAAAACAGAGTATTTATTTCAAGGTATTGAAAAACAGAGATCTCTACAAAAATCATTAAAACAAATGGAAATAGTGAATTCTATTATAAATACATAAAAATTATTTAACGAACATTAGTTTATAACCTAATCTATGTGAACTATAACAAAAAAAACGTTCATAAGCGTGTTCGATCATTCCATCGCGTAATTGAAAACTATTGGTTGAATATTTAATCGCATGGTATAAATTACCCGATAATCCAAGAGTTTTTCCGTGACGTTGATAATGTTCAAATAGGCGATCTTTATGTAGTGATTCATTTTTCAAATATTTGTTATTTGAATAATAATACCAATTCCAATCAAAACTGTGGGTATGATTCAATGAATTGATAATATTTGTTATATTTATTTTCATAAATAATTCATTTATAATCGAAAAACGCATCCAAAACATGGTTCCTGATACATATGGTTGTTTACTTACATTTGTTTTTTCTTGAAAATACCAAAACAATAGTTGCTGTAAATATTGCTGATTTCGTACAAAATCAACATGTGCGTCAATACATCGTGCCGTTTTTGATGCTAAAATACCAACATCTTTGTGTTCATTTAACTCATTTATTATTTTGCGTATGATTTGATTGCTTCCCAATATAGGTTCTAATAATCCATCTCGTTTTTCATTATCCGTTTTAGTATGTAGTTTCAAAACATAATCATAACTTTCATTTCTTTCTTTGACAATTTGTAATATATGAAAAAAACTACCAATATCAAAACCATAATTTTCAGATAAAACGAAATATACATTTGGATATTTTTTTCGTAATTGACTCAACTGCGTTTTTTGTATACTATCGATTACATTGAAATAAATAGTCAAATTGTATTCCTCATACTGAGCAGATATTAAATTATCTATATATTTGGTCATTTTCGTAAATATGTGATAACTACCAATATGACAAATACAAAGTACATTTGGTAAATATTCATTTTTGGTATGGGGTATTTTTTTTGTTTCAACTGTATATTTCACGTTATAAATTGAATTTTGTTTCCATAATACACTATAATGAAAATTATTTTGATATTCGCCTTGTTCTTTTCTGTAATTATCATAAACATCCAAAACCTTACAATTGTTGAAAATTATTGCGTTATTCTCATCGTGAAATAGTTCAATTGAATTTAATAGGTGGACACCTTTATTTTCACCAAAAAATTTCTTACCAAGTAATCCAGGACCAGTTGGATATAATGCATTTTTTCCATAATAATATGTTTCCACATTTTCAATAATTGCATAAATACATTGGCGTAATATTTTATTTCTTGGACTAACTACTATTAAAGCTGTATATATTCCCTGTTCATCTTTATTCCACCATGCGTTTTGTTTTGTATTAGGACGATCTATTACAAAATGTTCCTTATAACATAGTTCGTCTAATTGAAAATTATTGAGTGTATGATATTTAATGTCCAAATAAATACCACCGTGTATATACAAAATACAAAATCTCCATAAATCGGATTTATACGACGAAGGGGATAATTTTTCATAAGCGGTCAATACTTCCTTATCAAATGATTGTTCAATAAACTTAGCACAGTCGTCTTCGTCATATAAATGAAAACATATGTTAGGATTTTGTTTTTTCAATTGTTCATAATTTTCAGCCATTAATGGTGGTAAATTTTTCGTATGCCACACTGTATAACAGTGTCTGGGTATTTCATATTCATTTTCTTGAACTGATTTTACAAACAGTTTTTGAAGTATTTTTTGTCCATTTTCTATAAATTTGTTCAGTGTTTCTTCGTAATTTGATACTTCTACCGGGATACTTTGTTCTTGGACATTTTGTGGTTGTAATTCTTGAATATATTTTTCATTTTCTTTTTGTCTTCTTATATTCAATTGTACTTGTATCAATTTTTCATCCTCGTCTTTATTTTCTTCATTTTCATTATCGTCCTTATTTTCATCATCATCCTCATTCTCATTTTCAGCGTCATCTAATTCAAATATATTATCGCTCTCCAAAAGTTCTTGGTAATCATTACTGTTACTATGATCATTAAAATTGTCAGAAAAAATTTCGGTTTTATTATTGTAATCTAGTTTTAGAGCAAATTTATCTTCAGGTGTCATATATGATATTCGGTTTGGTAATAAACCTATGCGTGTGTCCGACTTTCCATATTTGCTAGTATATTCGGGTTTTGTTGATACCATTCTTATTTTATTGTTACTGATACTTTCTTTTTTATTTTCATTTTTGTTAAAAGTTTTGTCATAATAAGCACCTACAATATTTTTATTGCGTAATTTTTGGATTAATTTAAAATCACTTTTAAAACTAGTCATCTCTTGCTGTAAATTAGTGGATATTTCTTTATTTTCATCTTTTTTTTTCTCCTCTTTAAATCCACGAAATAACATTTCAACTAATTATGAAACACATTTTATTTTCCTCATTTATCAGTAAATAGAAACATATATTTATTGATCTTTGCGTCAAACTAGTAATTAAAAAAAGGATCCAAAAGACCCGCCTAACATACCATTTGCTGCTTGAGGTCCATCAAAATCAAACGAATTTTGCTGAGATGCCCCTTGTTGAACTGCTGGTGCTGGACTATTCGTTGTTACAATAGGTGCTGGAGGAAATGAAGGTCCTTCTCCAACATTATCAAAATAATCGGATTGACTATTGGTGTGGAGGGATCCGCGTTTTTTAACATGTTGTGTTTCGCTTGGACCATTCCACAATTCCATAGCGCGATCTACTAAAATATTCACCTTAATACCGAGTTTTGTTTGAATACTTAAAACAATGACTAAGAATGCTAAAATAACATTTGTTAGTGTTAAATTCTCATATTTAAATCCACTATATGTTGGGAAATAAGTAATGAAACGATGGATCAAAATCATGCCGCAAAACATGATAATTGTTTGAAGAAAGACTTCGACTAAAAGTTCTAATGTTGCTTTTTCACTATCTGCCTCTGGAATAAATTTTTGGATTGCCTTATTTAACAAAACTACCGGAATAATGCCTAAAGTTGCGTATTGAACAACATTTAATATTTCTGCTTTCCCTTCATCGGTCGATGAAAAAACATGAGAAAGAAATGATTTTTTATTAATATCGCGAACTTCTTGTAATATATCCATAACAATTCTATATAATGCTCTTATATTTTTATCTTTGATAAGCGATGTGAAATTATGAAGTGAATAACCCAAATAGAATTTCTGAAGAGATAAGGAGAGATATTAGAATTTATTCCGAAACATTCGAACCCGGTAGACGTTAAACCGAAATTGGAGAAAACTCGGCACGATTTTCCAAAAATATCAATAAAAATAAAACATGAGAATGTAAACGATTATACTTTAGACGATTTTGAATGGTTGACAAAATACGAATATCATTCCCCTAATAAAATGGAAATGGTTGCTTAACATTCGTTTGGAAATAATATTGCTTATCGAAAACAATATTATATTACTAAAATTATGAGTGCCGCAACTACCGCCGCAAAAAGAAGACGTGCTGGAAACATTGTATCCACGCCATTATTTAAACCTACAAGTGCTCCCATAGAGAATTCGGTTCAGCGAAGAACTAATATATCTCAATCTGTTCAACAACAACAACAACAACAACAGCAACAACGACAACAACAACAACAGCAACAGCAACAGCAACCTCAAACGCACAACACAACTAATATTACCGAACCAAATATGCAAAGACCCATGTCATTACAGCAAGTTATTTCTGTATTCGATAAGCGTTTATTACATATTGAAGGACATATATTAAAAAATGGGTCTATTTCACATCAACCAACTACAAATAGTTCGGAAATAACACAAGACATGGAAAGTCTAAAAGTAAATATTCGTGAAAATCTAGATGGACAATTTAGCGAATTTGATCATCGTTATCAAGTATTAGCAAGTGAAATATCTAATTTAAAACAAATAGTATTGAAACTTCAAGGTTATTCCCTTGAAATTAATAAGTCTTTATTGGAAGAACGTAACGAAATACTCTCGAAACTGGATACTGTCCAAGGTAATATTGAAGATGCCATTGTTCTCGACGCATCTACAAATACAATGGGTGAAGAAAATATATCTTTTTTGGTCAGTTCGAGTGATGTAAAACAAGAGTTTATAGAAAATGCTACCGATGAATCATCGAATATGGATATTGATCATGAAGAAGTTGTAGAAGAGCAAGTTGCTGAACCAAAAGAGGAAGAATATACCGAAGAAGAAATCGCATATAATAAAATAGATGATGTGATGTTCAATAAAAAACCCTTGAATACTGATATATTAAAAAATGTAAAGTTGGAAGAGGAAGAAGTTGAAGAAGAACAAGTTGCTGAACCAAAGGAGGATGAAGAAGAACAAGTTGCTGAACCAAAGGAGGATGAAGAAGAACAAGTTGTCGAATCAAAAGAGGATGAAGTTATTGAAGAGCAAGTTGCTGAACCAAAGGAGGATAAAGTGGTAGAAGAGCAAGTTGCTGAACCAAAAGATGATAAACAAAAGAGGAAACGGAAAAATAAAAATGTTGTAGCCGTATCAGTATAAAATAGAAATTATTATATTATATTATAATAATGTCTACACCATCAACTTTAGCAAATAAATTAGAAAAATTTAAAGAACAATATTATCAAGAAAATAAGAAAAATACATTTTTTACAAAATCGCAAAAAAAAGATTGTGCTGAGAAAATTACACAGCATTTTTCAGTTGACCAACTATTACAAAATAGTATATATGTAAAAGAAAGCGTACTATTTTTTGATTATCCAATCATAAAACGTTTTTTACACCCACTATTTATCAATCCGTTATTGATCATATTGATAACCATATATTTAATTTGCTTACAAATCATGAAATGATAGATATAAATATAGATATGAAATCATTTACGGTTACGGCAGCACAACGATATAGTGATTTGATACAATTATTTTGTAGTAGATATTTACAAGATGAGCAATATGTAAAACGTATTCATAAGATTTATATTCATAATTCTCCGTCAATAATTGAAGTATTACGAAGTATGTTTTCACATTTTATGTCAAACACTGCTCAAGATAAAGTAGTTTTTTTGAAAACCAATTAAATATTGTAATCATTTTATATGTAATGAAAGTCGTGTTTTACTCAAATTGTCAATATAATGGATTACAATATTTTTTACAACTGTTTAACAAATATACTTTCGATATTATAGAAAATTATGACATTATAAAAAATAAGAAACCTATTCCAATAGATATATTAAATCTGGCTGATATATTTATATATCAACATATAGATAAAAAACACGGTATATACTCCACATTAAATGAAATAGAAAATAATATTTGTTCTTATTTACCCGATCATTGTAAAAAAATTTCCTTCCCTTATATTTATAATTCTGCGTTTTGGATTTTAATTCCTCCTGCAGAAATAGATAATTGCATTGGAAATTACGTAAATCACAAATATGTGAATAGTAAATCAATTGAATTGTTAAAACAAAAAGGAAAATCCTTGAATGAAGTAATACAAATGTACAATGAACATTTAATTGATTTTAATTATAAAAATCGTTTCGATAATGATATTAAAATATTACAAGAGAAGGAAAAATGTTGCGATATTAAAGTTAGTGACTTTATTATAAATAATAAAAGAAAAAAACTGTTTTTAACACAAAATCATCCAACCTCGTGTGTATATGTACATTGTATTAATCAGTTATTAGTGTTATTAAAAGAAGAATACGAATTTGACGAATTTGCTTATCCTGAAAATATATGTAATTATCCAGGTGAATGGTTTCACACATTATACGATGTTCAATATTGGAATTTTGAATATAATGTTACAAATATAAACAATGATTGGTATATTCAACACATAACGCATATTTACAATAACTATAAATGTCTCGAAAAGGCATATGAAAAACTTATATTCCCATTATCGTTTTCAATACCACTAAAAAATATACAAAATATTGATGTTACTAAGAAAACGCGAAAATTTTCTCCATTAATACCGGGAGATAATAAAACGTATATATATAAAGATGAATTAAGTTACAACGAAAATTATAGTGAAAGTTTTTTTGCTTTTACGTATAAGAAAGGCGGATATGATTGCTTACGACATTATGAAATATTAGCTAATAATTGTATCCCCTACTTTATTGATATTAAGAATATACCTAATTTGACTATGCGTAATTTTCCAAAAGATTTATGTTCTGAAATTATTGACAAACATAAATGTGCGAATCTAACTACAGATGAGTTACATGAATATATTGAAAAATTACATCACTACACATTGAATAATCTAACATGTGAAAAATCTGCCGAATATTTTTTAAGTATAGTGAAAAAAATAAATTATATTACAAAAAATGAAATCAAAGTTTTATTATTAACATCAGATTTTCAAAATTATTCTATTATGATGTTGTCATATGGATTAAGAATATTATTAAATAATGATTTTGTAGATT
>Ga0209482_1000440_pt1 | contig 35473 bp, 43 predicted proteins | sample CoawatmetaG10DNA_FD_187512 | JGI IMG/M metagenome (GOLD analysis project Ga0209482, IMG submission 187512) | Marine microbial communities from the West Antarctic Peninsula - Coastal water metaG104-DNA (SPAdes) (version 2) | ecosystem: Environmental > Aquatic > Marine > Coastal ...
TTCCTAAGACTAACCAATCTTGAATAAACCACACCCACTTTACTTTTCTTAAACTTTCTGCAACATCTTTTAGCAAATGCAACATCTCGTGCAACAAATTTTTTTCGTCTAGTATTGTTACTTCACTAGTTTTTATCGTAGGGGCGAAAGGACTTGAACCTTCACTTCTTGCGAAACAAGTTCCTAAGACTTGCGTGTCTGCCAATTCCACCACACCCCCATTACGAATGAGTGAGTAATTAGCATTGTTCATAAATTAAATCAATCCTTTAGAGTTGTGACCATAGTTACTGTTTTGATTATCTAAATAACTATCAAACTGTTCATCTGATATTTCAGTTAATTTAACAGCTCGTTCCATACCCTTGTCAGTAGTTTGAATGTAGTATTTTTGTGCAGTCTCTACACAAGCATGACCCATCATTCTAGCTATGATTTTAGCATTGATACCTCTTTCAGCAAGTCTAGTTCCAAACATTCGTCTGGTTACATAAGGTGTAAAATCTGCAACACTAAATATGTCTCTATACTTTTTGAACAAGGCTTCTAACTTATGCTTGGAATGACCAAACATTCTTTGACTTGTTTTTGAAAGTGCAACATCTTTATATCTTGTAGCAATACTCCATGCTCTTTTAGATAAAGGAATGTTCTCACTCCACTCTTTTGTTTTTTCTCTCCAAAAACAGATTGTCTTTTTCTTCCAATTAATATCTTTAATTGTAAAAGTAAGCATCTCTGTTTCATACCTCATACCAACATCAGTATTCCAAGCAAACTCATCAGCGAACTCGTGGTCTCCTCGCTTTTTCATTTCCTCAATCATGTTAGTTTCTTCCTCTTTATTTAAGACATTCCTTTTCTTGATTGCCTTAACTTTAAGGTTCTTCCAACCATAGTTAGCAACTTCTCTAGGGTCAGTGTTCATCACTTTATCTTTGTGCATCAAGCCATACTCAATAGCATAAGCAGTACACACTCTAACAAGCATAAACCTTCTGTTGGTACTAGAGTTGTTGTAAGTGCCACGATTATTCATTTTTCGTTCAGTAATTCTTTTCTCCATGAACTTAATAAAATTATCGTAGTTTACTCTTTGGTGCAGTTCTTCCATTGTCATACTTTTAGGAAAAAAAGCGAACAGGTCATTGGCATAAATATCCACAGTTTTTTGTTGTGGGCTATTTTCCCATCTAGATTTATAAACTAAATCATAGACCTCTCCTATTGTTCCAACACTTTTTTGTTTAGGAGCTTTAGTACTCTCTACTCCATGAACAGCAATGTGCTGTATAGCTAAAAGTTTTTCTTTTTTAGCTTCTTCTAAAGCAAACTTAAATGCTTCAGTGTACTCTTTATCAGTAGCAGGATTTTTAACACTGAACTTAACAGTTCTAGTATCAGCAATCTGATGTTGCTTACCATCAGCATCTACTACATTTTTTCTAGTCTGCACAATCAAACTATCAAACTTCTTTCCTTTACGAAGTCTAATACCTGATGGCAACATACTAGTAAGTGCGACTTGTACCATATTATTTTCCTCCTTGTTTTATGTTGATTACATTTCTTATTTCTTTGGCATGTACTTGGTCTACATCTGTTGAACCAATTAAATGCTTCTGAAATTTTTTACCTGCTGTACTTAACTTCAACCAAGTAAATCTTCTATCTGGCGAATACTGACTATCTACATAAGTACATAGATTTAAAGTCTCCGACAAATAACTCAATGTTCTACTCAATGATGATTGCAGTATATGTCTACCGAATATCTTTTCGTAGTTCGTTGAGATGTTTCTTGTGTTCATTGCATTTTCATTCATGCAAAGTAGTGTCTTAAAAACTGCAATGTAGTGAAATGGTATTCCATTACCATGCAGGTTTTTTCTTTGGGCTTCTTCAACTGCACTAATCTTATCTAGAAATAGTCTGTCAAAGTGAAGGTTATGAATTACCTTCTCTATACTTAGAGCCATCTTTCTCCTTTCTGTTATTGCTAAATTGCAAAACAGAATTATTATGATGGGACTGTCTGGTAATAGACACAAGAGCTTTTACTACTTCATCTCCTGCATCATACTCATCTTTAAATAATGGACATACGTTACTATCAACTTCTTCTAGTGTTTTACTAAATGAATATTCAATAACAACTTCGCCAATTTTCAAAGATACAGACCTCTCATAATCATCTTCAAATACTTGCTTCTTGATGTATGGAAAAGGTGTTGGAGATTGTCTAACTGCTCTAATAAAATAATCAAAATTATTTTTATCATTACGACATAACGCCCACACTCTACATACTCCATGTGCTAGTACCGATATTATCTGTGTTTCTAATTTAGCCATTTTTTTATACTCGTTCTTCATAAACATTATGTTATTTCCTTCCTATGCACAAGTGCAAATACTAGTGGTTTATGGCTATCTGCGAAAAAATAGATAAAGTATCTACTTATCTGCGTATTGACCCTGTTTAGTAAAACTCTAAAAAGAACTTCCATTGAAACTACTCTAAATAATCTTCAGGTGTTTCAACTAATACAACGTCTGCTTTAAATGGTACTTCAGCAAAAGACATAAAACTATCAACACTTTGTTTTAGTTTTTTATCCAATACTGTAGGTACAGCTTTTGTTGTTTCAACAGGTGTGGGAAGGTCAAGACCATTCCACAACATTCTAGTTATTACTTGCATGTGTCTCCTCTTGTTTTTGTTTGAGTGTCTTAATAGACACCTCATGTCTGTCCTGTATTTGTCTCACTCTTTCTCTAGTGATATTATACATTGTACCCAACTGCTGTAAGGTCAGCTTATTATCAGAAATACATCTATGATAAATTATAGCTTCATTTCTTGCTAACACTTGGTCATGCGTAACTGCAGTTCCTACTACTGGTAGGTCATTGCCTTTAGGCTTAACTTCATTAAGCTGTTCTTTGGTTATGTCAGGTATGTTACTGCCATCATGTTTGATTTCATTAGCCCATCTAGTTAATGCAATCTCTACAATTTGAGACCTGCTTAGATGTGCTTCTGGTAGTATTACTTTTGTTAGTTCAGTCGCTAAATGCCATGATTTAATTTTCATGCTTACCGACTTGTATTTTGAAGGGTTCATTATTTACTCTCCCCATCAGTTACTATCACTTGTTTGTTTAGTGTCTTAGGTTTAATTAAATAGTCTATAGAACCATAGAACTTCATACGCTTCCCATTAACATATTTAATTTTAGGGGTTCTATAAACTGTTACCCCATTGTTAGGCTTATCGTACTCAATCGTCATATTCTTCTCCTAAACTTGTTTCTTCGGTTATGTCTAAAAAGACTTTGCCTTTTAGACGAAGAACTCAATTAAGGTAGAAAGAAACAAGTATAAAACCCTTAACTAAATTTCTTCGTCTGTATTTAATTTAGAGAGTAATTATTATTTAACAATGGAACGAAATTTGAATTAATCCATAGTGAGTTTGGATTGTTTTAATTTCCTGTGTTTTTGTAAATCCAAGATGACTTAGGATTTATTCTACTTTCCTTTAGAATTTTCGTATAAATAATTTGAAAACATATCAACTTCATGGTCTTCTCTTTTTTTAGCTTTCGCTTTAAAAGTTTTATTCCATTCAGAAAATTCAGCACTAAACCTTTTGTAGTTCTTCCAATCGTACTGATACTTTGTACTCCAAGTTGCTCTATCTTTAGAATTATAGAATAACTTCTGTGTGTATTTAGTATGCTTTGATGATGCTACCTTACTATCAAATAAGTTAAGTAATTCCTCTACTGAGTAAGCATTTCTCTCAAAGTCTTTCTTTGCATATAGCTTACTAGACTTAACTAATTCATTACAAACCATCTCAAATAGTCTCTTTGAAGACATACCTGTAGCTTCAGCTAATGCGATTGGATTGTCATAACTATCAACAACATAATCAGCTTTCTTTGGGTCGGCATGTGTTGCTAAGTAATGCTTACCGACTAGATAAGGTTTCTTTATTCCATTCTTACGCATCAAAGTATTAAGTCCATTGGCTACTGCAACCTTCTGTTCTTTATTTGCTTTGTGTGCAAGGAAAGCAGAATGAACCATTGGATTAACTTTAGCTAAACTTAAAATCCCACGCTGATTATCAATGCTATTTTCTAATTGTTGTATTTGTAATTTAATTCTTTTGTTTACTATTTCTTCTTCTTTAAACCTTAGCTTACGACCTAGCTCCTGATATTCTTTTGCTATTGCTTCACTTGCTTTCTTTAGTGGAGCTGTACTTCGTCTCATACTTTCCATAGCTTGGTTCAGGTTCTTCTTAACCTTACTTGCATGTTCTAACTCTGCTGAAAATTCCTTGTTCCTAATGACCCACCTCTTATAATTTTCTGATGTGTTTTTGTATTGTGCTACTACAACTTCATTACCTTTAGATAATGGCAACTCCATGTAAGTATGTGGCACACTTGTGGTGGTTGTTATTAAAAACTTTTGGTTATCCGATAGGTCTTGAACCCAATGTGTCTTTGAATATTCTCTTGATGCTCTAGTTCTAATCTTCTGTCGTATATAAAATTCTTTAAGTGATATACCATCTGCATCTGCTTCTATCTGATTGATACTATCAGCTAGTGCATTGGCACTCATAGCTTTAGCTTTCTTCCTAATCATTCTAACCATTCTTAATTGCTTCAGTAGTCTTAATGATTTCTCTTTTTAAATAAGGTATCTGTTCAGCTTTATCTTCAGGTAAGAATATAGTTATGTCTCTACCTGCTACCTTACATAATAAGTCTAACGCTTGTTCAAGTAGTTCTCTTTTAGTTTCTTGTTCCATGTGAAACTTATATCACATTGAGATTATAAATTCAAAACAGATAATGAGAGAGAGACGCCTGAATTTTTTATTGTGGAAAAAACTGTAAAACTTTTTAGAAAATCTAGAAAAACTATAAGATTAGTCTCTAAGACTAACAAGTATTGTTGGTAGATATAAATAATAATACTTACTGGTGCAACATTTGTTGCAATCATATATTTGGAGACACCCCCCCACCCCTATATTTATTTTGAGCCTATGGGGGTAAAAAAAATTAACCCTATATGCGTGTAGTTGTCAGATTTTTTCTTCTAATTTTTTTGGATTGATAATATCGCCAATCTTTTCGTCTAAACTATAATCAACTGCATACTGCAAAAATTCTTCTGTGTGAGATAAGATAAAGTCCCTACCTGCTAAAACTTCATTCTTCTTTATTGGTTTTACTTTAGGTTTTGTAAGGTCAACTCCAAGAGCCTTTAGCTCCTTTATTATTTCTTTATCAAAGCCTTTAGTCTTGGGCTTATAGTTCTTAATAATAGATTTAAGGTATATCACTTTGTTCATGTAATTTGGTAGAAACAAGAGGACAGCGTAAGTCTCATCATAAGCATATTACTTATATGAACATGATTATGTCTTACTAAAGCTCTTATATCTTTAAGTTTAACTTTAAGTAGTAGTCAGTACTACAGTAGTGGCACTTTATTGATTTATCTTACTTTTTAGGTCTCTCTTTATATATGTGGCTCTAGAGTAGTCTCCCAATCTAGAACCCCTAGATTACCTGCAGTTTACTAGGATATTGTTAGAATTTAATCCAAGAATTGCTTGTATCAGTACCATAGTACTTATCCAATTCAGCATTAAGCATATCATCTTTTCTATCTCTATATGCTTGGTCTTGGTCTTTAGCTAATTGCTTCTGCCAGTACTGACAGGCTATTTGCATTGCATCTATTCGGTCATCTTGTGCCAAAGTATTAGCTCCTTTTTGAAGCCTACTTATTTGATAAAATAATTGATATTTTAATGCTTGTTCTGGTGGGTACAATTCATTCGTACCTTCATAGTCATTCTTAATGACATTCGCATCTACTATAATTCTGTGTTGAGATATTAAAGGTTCTAAAGTGTCTAATATTCTTCTGTGTTTATTTGTTGTTTGTCTTATTAATTCTGTTGTGCATTTATATTCTTTATTTAAGTAAGGTTGTAATAATGCTTCAAACATACCTTGCCCAAAGTTTTCCTCAATTAAAATTTTGTGAACTTTATTCTTTTTAGCTATTTGAGTTAATTTATTTAAGACATGTTCTGTGTAACCTGCACTAAATCCACCTGCATCTAAAATAAATATATTACCATTTAAAAACTTAGTAACACAATAAGCTGTCTCATCTTTACCCTTACCTGCAGGGTCTATAGACATCACACTACCTGTGTACTCCAACCACTCTCCTTGCGTCTGCATAGGTCTGTAATAGGCATCTCCTTGAAGACCTACATTAGGTAAACCTTCTTGTTTTAATTCAGGACTAGAAGCCCATATAATTTTTTCAGGAGCATTGTCTGGGTTTAAAGACATAACTGTTAAGTCTGATAATTTTAAAGGATATTTATTTAAGTCATTTAGAGTTGTGTCCAACATAAACTGCATGTTGAAAGACAGTCTTCCATAACTTGCTTCTCTTTTTAATAAATCTTCATCATTAAATCTTATAGGGTCTGTAGGGTTTCCTATTCTTTCATGTTTCCAAGTGTTAGCTATAATAGGTGCTAAACTTGTACCATAAGACTTTAACTGATTTTCAGTTGGGTATCTTGCAGACCAAAAACGAACCTTGTAACCTCTTTCTTGAAGTTTGTTATATATAGAAAATTCAGATTGTGGTGTGCCTAAAAATATAATTCTAGATTTACCTTCTGGTTTTATTATTGCTTCAAATTCTTTAATACCTTCAGATAACTTTTCTCTCATTGTTTGAGTTTGAGTATTTCCTGAAGTTTCAACATCATCTGCAATGATTAAGTCAGCTCTACTTCCTGTAAGCTGTGATGTAATTCCTAAACTTTTAACACTAGGTTGATGTGATGCTAAAGCAGGTGCAACATCAAAACTAATCTTGGATTGTCTTTGACTTTCCTTTGGATATAGATGTGCCAGTATTGGCATCTCGTGTAGTAGTCTTAAACAAAACGTACTAAAATCATCAGCTCTATTCTTACTTCCAGATACAACAAGGATATTGAGCTGTGGGTCTAATAAAAGTCTCCACAATACATAAGCACTAGTAATCCACGATTTTCCACAACCTCTAAAGGCACTAATTATCTGTCTTTGTGAACCATGCTGTAAATAGTCAGCAATATCATATTGTATGGGTGTGGGTTCTGGTAATCTAAGGTGTTTCCATGCCATATACAGGAAATTCCTGAAATCACTAATTTTTGATAATAACTTTTGGTTTTGCATCAAATGGCATTTCTTCTATTAGTTTATGTAATGGACTGTCGTCAGTAGGTACTGCATCTATTCCATTATCTCTTAAAAACTGTCTAGCCACATTCAAATCTGCTGACTTTGCGTCAGGGTCGGTAATTTTTTCAAGTAATTTTTCACATAGTATTGAATGAAGGTCTCTTAATTTATCATTACTCATATTTAACTTCGTTCTCCCATGTTTTATCTACTTCTTTAATTTTTTTACAATCACACTTCTCACAAGTACAAATTCCATACTCATCTGCATGTAATTCTTTATCTTCTCCACAATGACAAGGGTGGAAACAAGTATTACAAGAACTCATTTAGTCATACTCAATATTTTAACTATTTTCTTTGCACCCATATAAATTTCTGTTTCAGCTTTAACTTTCTTACATATAAACTTTATTCGTTCTGGGTTTACTTCTCTTTCAGCTATTCTTTTGGATTTTAAACAGTCACTTAATTTTTCTTTGTAGGTGTGTTCTAATATATTTCCTTGTACTGTTAAAATAAGAGCTACAACAATCTCAATCATTAGTGAGTACCATTACCATTTTGTCTTACCTTATCTTTTAGTTTTTCTACATCTTCTAAAAGTTTTTCAGTCTGTTTCTTTAAAAATTCTATGTTAATTTTATTGTGCATCATATTATCAATTCTTGTTTCTAATTTTTCTGTAGACTTATATAAATCCTCTAAAAGCATAAACTGCTCACTGTCTGTAGTTGTCTGTTCAGACTTTTTTAATAAATCTGAGTTCATTAATTCTCTTGAAGTTTCTAATGAAGTTAATCTTGATGTAACTTCAGTATAAGCAAACACACCCATAGCTACTGCCATAACAATACCAATCATATTTTTAACAGGCATACTTACTGCAGTGTCTTGTGATATTTTCATTACCTTACAACCAATATAAAATGATTAGCCCTAAAAAAACTATCAAATTTTTGTAATACTTACTTCTGTGAAACCAAAGTAAATCTAATGTGTCTGGTAATGTCATATTTTTTTGTTTTTATTAATTCCTTTTTTAATTATGTAACCTTGTGTTCCATTAGCTCCTGTCTCTACCTCTTTTTTAAGAGTTCTAAACAATCTCATTTCCACAATTTTTTTATAATTATCTTTTAAAAATTTCTCTAATAATTTTGTGTCTCTCATTATGTTGTTTCTATTTTTAATTCTATGCACTCAAATCTGACTGCTAGTTTTGATGTATTGATTTCTTCTACTGGTAATGCGTCTAAACTTTTGTATGACTGCAAATAACCATCTCTTACACATGAATAATAATCAGCGTATTCAGAACCACCTAATTTTTGAGAGAAGCAGTTACCTGTGATTTGTGAACATAAGTGCATGATTAACACGAACTTAATCACTTAAAATTTATAACGCCTATAACTGTTGCTATTATTGTACCTAAAAATACGATTATTTTAACCATACCTTTACCTGTAGAAACATCTGTTCTTAATGCTTTTACTTCTTTATTTAATTCTTTAATGCTGTCGTGAAGTTCCTTCATACGATATGCACACAACTTCTCATGGCTTGAAAGTCTAACCCCAGTTGTTTGCTCTGCATACATCTGTACTGGATTAGTTTTTTTTCTAGCCATATTAGAATGCTATACTTCCTGAAACTGACCAAACAATATATGTGTCTGCACCACCATTTGCTGTTGCAGTATAAGAAGCATTAGTTAATGAAGTTTTTTGATTGAAGTCTTGTGTTGACATTCTTAAAACTATTCTTCCTTTACCACCTGCACCAGAAGCAGAAGCATTGTGAACTCCACCTCCTCCACCACCTCTACCATTAATACCATTTGTACCTGATGTTCCATCTCTTGAACCATTACCACCACCACCATTTCCACCAGTTCCACCATTGGAGTTATTTAAATCAACTGAACCACCACCTCCTCCTGCGTAATAAACTGCTGAACCTGTTATTGAATTTGATAAACCTACACCACCTGCACCACCATTATTATCTTCTCCATCTCCACCAGTAGCACCTGCTCCACCACCACCAGAACCACCATATTCAGGATGAGCAGATTGATTTTGTCCACCATGATTACCTTGACCTGCTGTACCTAAACCTCTGCCATCTGGGTCATTATATCCACTACCTCCACCTGAACCACCATCTAATGCACGAGTTGTAGAATCACCACCTCCACCACCACCACCGATAGCAGTTATTGTTGTAATTCCTGTTCCTGATAAAACACTATTAGCACCAGAAGCACCAACTCCATAACCTGCTGACCCTTGCCTTGCTGAACCACCATTACCTATTGTAATTGTATATGTATTTGATGAACTTAAAGTAATAGCACTTCCACCATAATTAGTTAAATAACCTCCTGCACCTCCACCTCCAGAGTTTCCTCTACCACCTGAACCACCACCTGCTACTACTAAGTAGTAAGATGTTCCTACGAAGTAAGATGAAGTTAAAGTAAATTCTCTATCTACTGTTTGACCTTGTGCGTCTGTTGCTCTAATTGTAAATGTATGAGTTCTTGCACTTGTGCTTGAACCATCAAAATCTGAAGTTGTGATTGCACCTGTAGAACTGTTTAAAGAACAGTTTGCTAAAGAAGCATTTGTTAAAACATTTGTAGTTTCTGAATATACAATAGTATCTCCACTTGCTGATAATGTTGCTACTGCACCATTTAATCCACCTGCTTTTGTTCCTAAAGAACCTGCACCTGTAGACCAAGTTGGATTATCTGAAACTGTTAAAAAGTTTGCACCTGATAAACCTGCAAGTCCATCTGGGTTTTCTACTCTAATTCTATATGTACCTGCATCAACTGCTAAAGTTAAATTAACTGTTAGTTGCGTAGCACTATTGTGTGTAACTGTATTTACTGAATACCAAATACCTGTTGCTGTATTAATTATATCTACTCTTGGAATTGCTGTAAAATCTGTTCCTGTAATAACAATATTTTGTGCATCATTTGAAATAACACTTGGACTAACACTTGAAACAACTGGTTTAGTTTCAGTTGCTAAAGATAATCTTGCTGAAGCAATATCGCCACTTACAATTTTACTAGCATCTAAATTTGGTATTTCATTAGCATCTAATGTAATTTTAGAATTATCTATAATTCCACCTGCACCAATTATCTTGGATAAGTCTCTAGCTTTAGTCATTAATTTAATTTCCTGTTATTTGTTGTTGTGAATTTTGTAAGGCTAGATATTTCTACCTAGCCTTTAAGTATTATGCTTTTGGATTTGCGTCTTTGATTGCTTGTACTTTTGCTTTCCAACCATCAAAGTCATCAAAAATCATTTCTAATTGTTTATCCCAACCACCTAGTTCAACAAGATAAGCTCTTTCTCTTGCTTCAACATAAGCAAATTCAGAAATCTTTGCATTAATATCAGCTTCTGATATTTCAGCAGTTCCATCTAACCATTCAATAACTTCTTCTTCGCCTTGTTTTCTAGTTATTGAAACTTTTGCGTTTGGATTAATTTTTAGTATTGCATTTAATTTATTCATTATTTTCTCCTATTATGCTAATTCTAGTGCGTATGCCATCATAACTGCACTAAAGTCATTTCCACTATTTCTTGATGTTCTGTTTATATAGATATTAGCGTTACTAGCTTCACCCCAAAAGAATGGTCTATATTTTACTTCATGCGTTGTGTTTGGGTGATGAATAAAACTAAAATTAACTTGGTCTACTACATAATTAGCATTAGCAAGATTAACTGCAAAGTGCATTGCATTTGCACCTGCAACATTATTTGCTCCAAGAGGTGCTACATCTCCCATACCACCACCATTAACATTATATCTAATTACTCCATATCCAAGAGCCGAACTGTCATAAAATTGTAATGCACCCCAAGAATAATTTACTAAAATTCTTGATGATGTTGCACTTGGTGTAATTGTTAAGTCAGCATTAACTCCTTGAACAGAAGTTGCTGTTGTTCCTGTATTATTATAATATTCAGTATTATCAGTTGTTGATACATATTGAAGAACTTTACCACCTGCTACTGCACCAAATTCATAACCAGTTGCACCTGAATTAACTTTTAATGCCTGTCCTGCTGTACCGATTGCTATACCATCTAAAGCACCTGCATTTGTTTTAAATGCAATTTCTTTATTTGCTAGACCGAAAGTATCTCCTGCTGAACCATTAGAACCATTAGTTCCTGCTAAGCTCATTATATTCCAGTAAGCTGTTGCGTTGCCTACTGCTTGATTTGAATGGGCTTGAATACAAACATAACTAGAACCACCTGATGACACTACATCATCAACAGCGTAAGATGTTCCATTATTGTAAGCACCCTTCCAGTTAAATTTGATAGCACCCAGATTTATTGTTGCCATGTTATATTTCCTATATTGTTGATATTAAATTGCCATTTGTATTAATGCTAAAGACAAAGCCTGAAGCACTAAATAAAACATCATCAAAGTTGGCATATTGACTTTCAGTGATGTTATCTTGACCTTGATTGGTCGTAATTACTCTCATGTTATTTAAAGCAGGTGTTGGTGTATTTGCTGTTCCACCCATTCCTGAGTGAGAAGAACAATAGTAATAAAGTGTAGGTGCATTAGTAGCCACTACGATTGTTACTTGTGTTGAACTGTTATGAGTTACACCTGTTGTATATTCAGAACCACTTGCGTGAGTTCCATTTGAAGTTGTTGAAAATTTAAATGGGTGTGCTGAAGGATAATTAAATACATAAGTATTTCCTTCATATAAATCTAAAGCGTCTTGTTGAACACCATCTATAAAATATTTATTTGCTCCACCAACTGAAACTACTGTTACTGTTTTAACTAAAGTAGATGGATTATAATATTTTTCAAAACCATAAACTTCTGCACTTGATGTAGAACCATATTCTAAACCATTAGCTGACGCATTTACTTTTAATGCTTGTCCTGCTGTACCAATAGCAGTTAAACCTGTACCACCTTTAGAAGTTGGTACTGTTGGTAATCTTGCTGAATTTATTGTTCCTGTAGTAATTGCTGAACCTGCAACTGTTGATATATTAAATGTACCAAATCCAACTATATAAAGAATATCTCCTGTACTAGCACCTGTTGCTAATACTATTGAACTACCAGTTGTTGCTGTAAAATCTGTAGGGTCTAAGTGAACACCATTCAAATAAACATCTAAATATAAAGGGTCATAAGCTAAAGTATTACTACTTGCATCTGAACCTGAAAAAGTTGTTTGGTTATTTGTTGCTACATATTTAAATCTAGCTGAAGTTCCATTAATAGAACTACCTGCAGACTGGAAGCCTGAAGCACCATAAACTTTTAAAATATTGTTTGTACTGTCCCACCATAAATCTCCAGTATTAAGTGAACTAGTTGGTGCTGAACTTGAAATTCTATAAATATTAGCAAAGTTATTTATTGAAGCTAAATTAGTTACAACTGTAGAAATATTAGAGTTAGCACCTGCAACTGTATTAATATTTGCTATTGCACCACCTACTGCATTTATATTTGTTGAATTACCATTTACAGTATTAATTGCTGAAGACATTCCTGCAACTGTAGTTACATTAGCTTTTATATTTTCTACTGCAGATATATCAGAAGCAATACCTGCAACTGCTGTTATGTTTGAATTTGCTCCTGCTACAGTATTAATATTTGAATTATTTCCTGCTACTGTATTTATATTGGAAGCATTTCCATTTACTGTACCAATCGCTGAACTTAAACCTGCTACTGTATTTACATTTGCAATAGCTAGTCCAACTATATTTACATTAGCAATATTAGTTCCAACTGTATGAATTTCTGAAGTACTTTCATTTAAATCATCTGCAACTGTTTCTACTTCACTAACTGCTTCTGCTAAATCATTTGCTACTGCAATTACTTTTGCAATATCTCCTGCTACTGTGTTTACATTAGCTATAGAACCTGCAACTGTATTAATGTTTGAAGCATTTGAGTTTACAGAATTAATATTACTAGCATTTGAATTGACAGTATTAATTGATGAAATATTTGAAGCTACTGTTGTTAGAGCTGTTTTGTTTGCTGTAGATAACCATGTGTTTTCTAAATAAGTTTTATTAACTGCATCATTATTATTAGTAGGATTTGCTACATTCTTAATTACTTTAGATTGAGCATCAAACTTATCATCTGTACCTATAGTCATTGCTGACTGGTTACTGTCTGATGTTTCTTGTGCTATAAAAAAGTTTTGGTCTGCTGATTGGTCTAAGTCAGCTTCAGTTAAAACTGAACCATCTGTGAAATCAACTAATCTTGCATCTGTAGGTGTTTGTCTTTCTAATCTAATAACTGCTGAGTTAGCAGGTGCAGAAGTAAATGTTAATGTACTTCCTGAAATAGTAAATGCTGTATTTGATACATTGTTTATAAATGCTTTTACATGTGAACTGGCAATATACGAAAATGGTAAAGCGTAGCCTGTTGTACTTCCATTACCTGTATAGGTTACTTGTGCTAGATATGACATTTATTAATAATTCCTTAAAATTTGTAAAGTCTCTTTTAGAGACTTGTTTGTTCTATTCTCATTAGTGATTGCTGATTTGTTAATATTTTGCTTACCAATATCTATTGTTAAGTTTCTGTTTTTGTCGTCTTTATGTTTAAACAATGCCCACTCTGTTCTGAATTTTGCTTCAGCTTTTGTTTTATACTCTGCATAAACTTGTGCTATTCTTGTGTACTTTCCACCCACATCAGAAATTCCTTTATCTGTTTTAAGTGGTGCAGTTAGTCCTTGATATTCTTCTGATTGAATAACTTGCTCTAGTTTTTGTTCTAAAGTCATGTCTTCAATTAAAGTTTCACTTAGTAAAGTATTAAGTCTCCAGTAAGCTGATTTACCTTTGTATTCATATTCTGTGTAATCAACATTATTTTGATACTTCTTTAAATTTTCTGGTGCTTTACCTAATCTTAAAATTTCTTCTGCAACAATTCTTCCTTCTTCTAAAGGTGTTGCTGTAATTGGAGAGATTAAATTATTAAATAATCTTTCAATATTTCCTTCTTTATTAAAATGAGGATTACCCATAAAATTAAACTTAGGTTCTGCAGGGTCGCCCATACCAGTTCTTTTCTTAACTTGTTCCATGAATGTAGTTGCATCTCTTAAATACTTATCGTTAAGAATTTTAGATAAAACATTTGGATAATAACTTCCTATTTTATTAGTAAAGTATCTTTTAACTGCTCTGTCATCTTGACTATAAACAGCTTCCACAATTTCATGCACTGTTTGTAAATATGTTTTACTTAAAATATTATCTTTTAATGCACCAAATACTGCTTTACCTGCAATTAAACTTTTATCTCCCATTGATATAGGATTGTTTTCTGATTGATTAAATAAAAACAACTGCATGTCTGCACCTAATCTTTCAATTTCTTTTTGTGTCAATTTTTGATAGTTCGTAGAAATATCTGCAACGATACCAAAGAAAGCTCCATAAGGGTCTAATCTACCAAATGGTATTTGAACTCCATTAATTATAAATGAATAAGGTTTAAAATTTAGTTCAGATTTTTTAAATCTCATTAATTCACTATCTGTATATTTATCTAAAATTCTGCCTTTACCTGTTTCTATGTCATCAACTTTATTTGTTGCTGAACTCATCATTCCCATTTTTTCAAATATAAATGCTGAACTAAATAACATTGTTCCCATTGCCATTTGACCTCTTGCTTTTGCAATCATTTTTGGGTCGTTACTTTGACCTAAAACATGTTTCCATCTGTAAGGTAATGGTATTGGACTTCTGTCCACTACTGATTTAGCTAATTGAAATGGTGTTCTAATAAATGGAAACAGTTGTTTTAAAACTGGATATGTATTTACTGCTTCTTGAAATCTTTTAGTAAAACCTGTTAGTTCATTTGTGTAAGTAGCTTCTCTTGCATAAGCTAATGCTTCTTCATCAAGCCCTCTACCAAACTCATCAAAACCATCTTTGTAATATTTTTCTACAAAGTCATTAAATTCTTTTCCTTTTAAACCTAGCTCTTGTGCTTTTCTTGTAGCAATCGCTTCTAGTTTAGAACGATAATTAACTTGTTTAAATGCTTCATCTCCTGCGTTCAATGCTCTTGATGGTAAACGAACTGTTTCGCCAAAAGCTCCTGTACCTGTTGCTTTGTTTCCACCAGTATCAATTTTAGACATTCCTTCTTTACCTTCTAAAATTAACTCTCCTCGTCTAAAGGCTTTACCACCCATTTTTAGAGCTTCGCCCATATATCTAAATAGTCCTGCGAATGTAGAACCTGCTTCTTGTGATAATTGATTATATTTTGTTACTCTGCCTATATCTTTGCCTGATAACAATGCTGATATATCTGCACCCATTTTATCTTCAATAGGTCTAGCTAGTGCAGTAATTCCATTACCAATAGCATTAACAAATTGAGTTTTAGGATTAGATAAAAGTGCATTAATCCATATTTCATTAAGAACTTCCCAAGTTTGATTTTTACCAACGAAGTCTAATATTTGTCTTGTTACATCAGGTCTGTCTAAATCAGTTAATTTTTGCATTAACTTTTCCTTAGCACCTTTAATTTCTTTACCTGCTATATTACCAAATTCTTCATACTCTCTTAAAGCACTTTCTAAATTGTCTGACACTAGTGTGCTGTCTGCTAATTCTTTTTTAACTATTCCTAAAGTTCTAAAATTACCACCAGTTGTTGAACCATAATTCATTTTATGTTTCATCATTCCTAAGATGTAATTTAAAGTATCATCAACATCTGCTTGTGTTCTAGTTCCTACTTTCATTTTAACTTGTCTTTGAAATGCAGGTAAGGCTTTAATTAATGAATGAAGCATCATTTCATGTGCATAAATTAATGAAGATACATTTTTAGTACCTTTACTTAATGAACCAAAGTCTTGATAAATTTTATTAATATCTCCACCATAATCTTTAATGGCTTTTCTTTTAATTACTTCATCACTAAATTGTCCATCTACTTTACTGAAACCTGAATAAACAGCTTCGTGCATTGCTTTAACTGTTTGAATAAAACTCTTAGTTACAATTCCACTTTCCATAACATCTATGTTTAAGAAGTTATGTGGTATGCTAAATGCTTCCTCTGCATCTAGTTCTCCTTTTTTCCATTTGTCGTAATTAACATTTAAGTCATCACTTGCAATTTTGTTGTAGAGAATAATTCTTTTCTCTTTTGAAATTTTTGATTTAGGTTTACTTTTAGTATTTTCTACAGCATCACTTAAAATTTTCATCTTATCGCCAATAGTCGTAGCGTTATCTAAAAGTTTTTGTGAATTAGAAATACCTATCTTTGCTTCCTCTATAATTTTAATATCATTAGCAATTAATTTTTCATCAATGTTATTAGAAATATAGCCTTTGGAAACTCTTAGACCTGCCATGATTACATCTGCAAAAGCACCTATACCTGCACCTTCAATAGTGTTTTTCATTCTAGCTTCCCACCAAGTATCATTTGCATCTGATTGCAAATAACCTAACCAAGTGTCTGCCATTTCAGGAGAATGTTCTACAACCATATCTGTCAATCTTCCTGACAGTTCATCAAAACCTATAAAGTCTGCTATTGCACCTTGTGCTGTTGCTTTAGTAAATTGTCCTGTTCTAGTAACTTGTTTACCAACACCAAGACCTTTTAAAATCTTACCACCAGTTATCCAACCTACTACGAATTGAACTCCACCTTCTACAAAACTAGCTGTTAAACTTTCAGTGTTGTCTTCAGGATTAATCTTGTCTGGGTCATAGAAGATACCTTTAATCTTGCTATAATCTTTTTTACCTATGTTTCCTGTAAGTGGAGATAAGATACCTTTAACATTTCCTAATTTGACTGCTTCATCATAAGGAATATATTCCATCATACCATTTGATGCTTCGCTACCATATCTGAAGCCACCAAAATTAGTCTTTTCTCCTAAAGTGTCCCCTAATCCCTCTATAAGACTACTTCCACTATTTAAGGCTTTTCTAGTACCTTCGTATGGTGCAACTACTCCATTATCAAACAACCAACTTGTAGCTGAACCTTCAGGTCTCCAATCGCCAATAGCTCCTGAACTTTCTTGACCATCTTCTACTTTTTGAGCTTCTTCTGCTTTGAAGTTAGAATTGTTGGTAATTGTATTAATTATCTTCTGTTTTTCTTCTTCAGAGATATTTTCATCAACTTCTACAAATTGACCATTAGGTAACTCTAATTGCATTATAGTTGGTTCTCCTTTTTAAATTGTGCTTTTGATATTTTATATTTGTCTAAGAACTGAACATCACTAAGTCCTGTTAAGTCTTTAATTTGGTCTACTATTTTTTGTCCAGTATCACTTTTAGTTTTTATTTCTTCTACGACTTTGTTTGTTTGTTCTTCTAATATTTTAACTGAAGATTTACCTGTAAGTTCAAACTGACCTTTACCAAATAAAACATCATATTTTCCAGTTTTCTTGATTAAGGTAATTTGTCTGTCAAACTGTGCATTAAAATCTTCTTGTCTTAAAGTTTCATTGCCTTCATATTTTGGATTGTTAAGATTTTCATCTAGCCAAGCTAAAAGTCTTTTTCTCATAAAAGCTCTAACTGTAATTGCTTGGGTTACACTTCCACCCATTTTTCCTGAAGAAATAACATCATCAAAAGCACTAAAAGCTCCTGAAATATATAAATCATCAAAGTAAACATTTCCTTCTAAAAGTTGTGAATTAGGAATAACTGTAGATTTATAAGATTGATAAGTTTGTTTTCTTATGTCTCCACTTTCTAATGCTTCAAAAGCTAAATCTGATGCTTCTTTATATTCTCTATTAACAAGATGTTGTTCTATTCTTTTAATAATATCTCCATCATCTGAATTACCACCATCAAAATCTAAACTTTTTTTATATTGTTCTCCTGCAATTCTTTCAGCATCACTTCTTGATTTGTCATTAGTCCATTGGCTTATACTAAATTGAGGGTTCTTTTTTAATTCTAATTCTAAAAAGTTATGAGTTTGAATAGTTGTCATCTTATCTTTGTTTGCATCAAACTTAACTTCTTCATTTAATTTCTCATTTTGTTTAGCAATAAGTAAATCTCTTAATTCTTGTCTTCTGTTTTTAAGTCTACCAATATCTGCGATTGAACCAGTACCACCTTCTAATAGTTGTGGAATTTCTTGAATTACTTGTAGAGCAAACTCATAATCATCTGTTGAAGTTATATAAAGTTCTATCCCATCAAAGATTGTATCTATGACATCTCTACCATTTCCAGTTACTTCAAATAAATCTGATATTTCTTTTTGTAAAGTTTCAGAAATCTTATCCCATTTAGTTACACCACTTTGAATTTCTGCTTCTGACAATAGCTCTGTGTCAAAGTTTTTGTAGGTCTCTATAGTTCCTACAATTCTATCTTTAATTTTATTGTCAAAATCTGCATTAAATTCATTAAGTAAGTTTTGTTTATGTCTAGCTTCTAATTGCTGTCTGTATTGTGATGTATTTTGGAAGAAGCTCTTTTCTAATTCTTCTGGTGTAAAAAAACCTAATTCTTTTTCTTTTACAAACTTTAGTAGATTTTCTTTATAAAACTTCTCAAAAGCACCTTCTGAAATATCTTTCTTAATTCCACTGTTTTCGTAGGCTTCTAATGCTCTTTCAGTAAATTGATTAGCAAACGAATTAAGCGTTAATTCTTTGTATTTCTCTAGGTAATAAGGATTAGCAGTTTTATCAATTTCTCCATTTTTAACTGCATCTCTAAACTTACCCTTCAATTCATTATAATCTAGTAATGCTTTAGCTCTTTCAGACTTCTTCATTTTAACTTCTTTACCAAGAGATGCTTTCGTCAAGCCACCATTAACAAAGTTATCTAATGAAGCTGTAAACTCTTTTACACCTGAAGGTAATGGAGCTTCCTGTGGAACATAAAATAAGTTGAAGTCTTGTGATAAAACTTTCTGTTCTTCAGGTTGCAGATTTAACTCTGGGTTTCGTCTTTCTCTTTTAGCCATTAAATATATCCATCTTTATAAGTTTGGCTTACGCTATTTGTTTGTTGCTTCTTTTCTTTTCTAGTTTGTAGCCCTGCGTTTTGTCTTTGAAATTCTAAAGACATGTAAGTGTTGGCAACATTAAATGCTTGTGTAGCAAATAACATTTTACTATCTGGTGGTGTTAAATAAGTTGATTGGCTTTCTTGACCAAATTGTATTGCTTCTAAATTTCTTTCGTACTGTGAAATATTTATACCCATATTGTTTTGAATAGCTGTTTTGTAGTTACCTTCAGTTCTGTAGTAGTTTGCTAATAAAGCATTTGTAGAACCTGATATAGCTAATCCACCTGCATCTCCTGCTCCTGCAATATATGTAGCTCTAGCTTTTCTAGCTTTTAAAGTTCCTCTTAAATCTGCTTGTGCTGACTTTTTTAATTCTTGTCTAATTTTTAAACCTGCTGACGCATAACGCTGTTGAGCATTTTTCTTTGCTAATTCGTTTTGTCTTTTTTGTTGGGCGTATCTAGCTTTTGCTTGTGCTTTCTGCTGTTTGTATTGCATACCTGCATTTGCAACTGATACCACTGCCATTGTTACTGGGTCACACATAATTATATTCTGATGAACTCATAAAAGGGTTCATTTAAAACTCCATAGTTTTGTTTGTTAATAAATTTGAAACCACACCACTTTAACCATTTGATGTGTAATGAATTTCTACAATCCACGAAGTTCCATAAAATTTTGTATTTAGTATTTAGAAAATCTATAACTTTTTTATTTTCTCTTAAAAAGGAATATTGAATATCTTTTAATTTGTCTGTTGCTAATAACCATATAGCTCCAACATTATTACCTGCATCATTAATTCCAAATATTGCTACAGGTTCATTTTGTTTGTTTACTATTGTAAAAGAAATGTCTGCATATCTATAACTAAAATATAATGCTTCATAAGGTGCTAAACCACTATTTGCTAAAATTTCTCTTTTGTCTTCGTATCTTAATCTTGGTGCTAAATACTTAATGTCTTCTAGAGTTGATAATCTAAAATGATTACTCTCTTGATGATGCTGTAACATAATAGCCTTGCCAGTTTGCGTTAATAAAATTTGAAGGTAAGTGGCTATCGTTTTTTAAAGTTATAGTTAGCTTGTCGTTCTCTGATTGAACTGCGAAAGTGAAATCACCATCAGATAAATTAACTGTACCCAATGCACCTGAACCTGTTGTTGTTCCTGTAAATGATGCAGTTGAAGTACTTCTACCTACAGGCACTACTTCTGAAGTGAAATAGCCAGTATCGTTATAGGAAACATTCCAGTTTCTTATCTGTAATCTTCCTTCTCTTACTGAAATTCTAGAACCACCACTGTCTGCTATTTGAATAAATTGTTGAGAAAATTGAAATGAAAATTCATATTGTTCTCCAAACCATAGATTAGCACTAGTTAAATTACCTGCTACTACGATAGATGTACCAGATTGTGAAACAGTAGATATTTCTTGTCCTGCTGTATTACTTCCACCAACACGACCTACAACTTTCATTGTATTAGTTTTTGTATAAGGAATAGTGAATGTAGTTCTGTTTGTTCCTGCATTAAATGAAGAAGACACTCCTGTATCGTCATCTTTAAATTTTCTATCTAAATAAGTTAAGTAAGTTGCACCTACATCTACTACTGCAGGAGATATGTCTAAACTTTCTAGGAAGACATTAGCTCCTCTTTGATTAACTATATATAAAGTGTTTTCTATAAAATCTATATTTAGAATTTTATCTGTACTTGAAGTTCCAAAATCCCATTTGTGCCATGCACTTTGTAGTCTTCTACCATCTTGTAAATAATATTGATAAACATACAAACAATTATGTTTTGTTGTGTCAGAAGATAAAGCTACTAAAATATTTTCATTTGTTGCAGAAGCTAATTTAAAAACACCTGATGGAATATACTTTGGAATATTCGCTGTTGTATCATCTGCTTGTTTAGTTCCTGTATCGTCTTTAACAAAAAATTCTCTAATTCCTGTATAGCTACCTTTGTTAAAAGGAAAGAATACATTACTACCTGCTCCTATAGGTTTACAACCAGTTGAAGTTTCATACTCTGTTGAAGTATTAATTGAAACATTTCCTGCTGTTAATGTAGTTCCACCTGTAAGCATGAATTGTGTTTGGTCTGTAAATAATAATAAATCTTCATCAAAAGAAATTGCACTTCTTAAAATAGAAACTTTTTTTGCTGTTGATGCTACATCTACTGGGTCTGTATCTAAACTGTCTGTAACTGTTTCAGGAAAGAATTGAAAAAACTCTCCACTTCTAGACATGATAACATTTTCATCTGCTAAAAATCCTAATCTATTTCTATGAAAGAAAATATCATTTATCTTCTTACCTATAAAACTTGGGTCTGGTGCAGATTTAATATCTCCACAAACTCTTAATCCCCATTCTGGTGTAGTGTAATCTGTACCTGACAGCGTATATGTTGTTCCATCAACTTGTGTAAATCTAAAATTACCATCTGCTGTTCTAATTAAAACATGTGGCATCAAATCTTTATTAAGAGTTGTTTTAGTTGAAGGTGCTATTGTTTCTTCCCAAACATCATCTGAGCTACTATATTTTACATAGTAGTTATCAAATGAGTTTGTTGCGTCTCCTGTGATTTCTACGACCATGTCGTTAATTGCAGGACTGGGCAAATCGGAAAAATTCTGAACTTTAGATGCAACCACTTGTGAAGCATCATCTCCATAACCATCACTGGCACTTACTGCTAAAGTTCCACTTGATTTAATTATTGAGAAACTTGAAGTTCCTACATTTGCAAATGTAATATTTGATATACTTCCACATGCAGACTTCAGACCATTTCTAATAGCTTCTGTGTCTGTGTTTGAACTTGTGAATGATTTAACAGCTCCATCAATAGTAATTGTGTACTTTGTTGAATTAACTCCCTGTAATACTGAATAAATAGCTTGTTCTACTTTAGCTGTACTTGTAGTTGAAGCCATAGCAGAGACTTTGGTCTTGTTTAAAATATAGGTAAAATCAGCAACAGTTACAGCTACAAAATCCCCTCTAGGGTCTGATGAAGATAAATAGTTAGATGCGTTTGTCTGCATCACAACTGATTTAGTTGCTCCTGCTATTGTTTTAACTTGGATTGCTCCATTAGTAATAATTACAATATATCTCTCATTCACATCTCTATTGATTGTATGAATAGAAGCATTGTTTAATGCTGATGTTGAAATTGTTGCTAGGTAATTAGTTGGTGGTCTTTTTTTGAGACCCTCAACAACACTAGAAAATCCATTAACCTGAGATGTGGCTTGGGAATTTAATCTTAAAATTTCTGGTTGCTGACTTACTCCCTGAACCAAGTTTGGTATGGTTCTTGATATAAGTGGCATTATCTATTGACTGTGTACGCTTGTAAATAATTATCAAAGATTGTGTTGTCCCCTGTTTGCATTTCTGCTTGTTTCATAACAGCTAGACTTCTTGCTTCATCTTCTGAAGAAAATTTATGTAAAGTGTTTGCACCTAAAGTTCTGTCGTGGAAAACTCTAGCACTTCTAATTGTAATATATCTTCTTGCTTGTTCAGGTATGTCATCAAAACCTAAAAGATATATTAAAGTATTTTCTGTAAAATCTTGGTCAAATATATTTGAATTTTTTGCTAAATTAAAAAGATAGCTTCCTCTTTGTACTACATCATAAGAAGATTTATCGTACTTGTCATTTAACTGTACTCTTACAACATCTGTTCCTACTGGAACTTTGTTATCTGTATCTCTAGTTAAATCTACTTTGTATTGTGTGTTGAAGTGCCAACCTGCTGATTGAACTTCTCTACTTATTTCATTTAGAATATTCTTTGCTGTTGTACCATCTACAGGTAAAGACCCTGTTAAGGTTGATAATGGAGCTTCTCCAATAGTACTTAAAATTGTGTTGACTGCTTCTAGTTCAGTCGTTCTTGTTGTGATTGTCATTAGAATGGAAAGAGGTTATCAAAAAAACTATCAATTTTTTTATTAATCTTCTCTATAAATTTTTTTATATATTTCATATTTAAACTACAGGCGTAGATTTCTCCACGCCTATAATATTGTAATTGACTATGCTGTTTTAATTGAAACTGCACTTTCAGGTCTTAGAATACCATGACCTAATGCCAGTCTAGCTGTCATCAAGTTACCCAATCTTCTAGGGTCGTAAGTATTTTCTAAAACTAAGTCTTTAAGTTTTACTGTTCCAACTGCTGATTTGTGGAATACCACACCTGCAATAGTTGAAGCATTTACATTGTAAGTATTGTTTGTACCTGCAATCGCTGATGAATTATTAGCGAAAGCTGTTACAGCAGTGTTAGATTTAATTATTCTAACTCCACCAATCATTACAACTTGACCTTTTGAGAAGTCTCCATTGTTGCTAGAGAAGTCTCTAGAAACAAGTTTATCTACATTAGATAATTGGTAGTAAACATCTGGTGTTACTATGCAATATCTGTCTGAAGATGGTACATCTTTCTCATCTAGTGCTTGGACTGCTTCAAATACTGAACCAATCATAGATGTTGCGTTTGTTTTTGCATCACTATCTGTAATTTGAGTTCCACCTGAACCACCAGTAATTGTTGCTGATGCTTGTGAAGCTAATACAGTTAGCTGAAGTAGATGTTGGTCTACTTTTTTTGCAAGTGCCTGTCCCATTTCTTTTGAATAAATAGAACGGACATCATAATGATTCTTCAGTTCATCTATTTCGCCAAGAAAGGCGTGGGCTAATAGCATATCATCAATGTTGATAATTTTTTCATTGTGCTTAACTTGCGTTCCAACGATTTCATTACCTACTGTATGATAACCACTTGCGATTGTTCCTGTTACTGGAAATTGTGCTGATTTACCTGAACCAATAGTTCTAGTAGTAGTCATATTCAACATAAGGTTTTCTCTACCGAATGTTGATAAAACTTCTCCACTGAAAACTTTCAGAAATAAATCATTAACACCAGTTCCAGAGTTGTTTACAAGACCTAGTCTTGATACTGTTGCGTTTGACATTTTATTGTCTCCTCTGTTATTGTTATTATTGATTTAACCCTAATCTTACTTTCGTCAGGAAGTTATCAGTCGTAACTGGCAACCATTGATTTCTAATTAGTCATCTCTCTTTAAAAAAAGATGAGATTATTTTTGGACTTTTGTTTTATACCCTAACCCTGTTTTCTTATTTCCCCATAGCTTTTGCCATGACCAAACTTGAATTTTACTAGAGTAGTGATTTATAAATAATATTATATGTTTCATTTTCCTTGTCGGTTATATTTTTTGTAACTTCGTTTTTCGTCTTTGTTTAAATTCTTTTTATGTCTTCCAACTTTAGGTCTAGTTTTCTTTTCATAATTAAAGCCAGTTTGTTTTGCCATTACTTTTTCTTAAATGCAGAAACACCTTTAATTCCTAGTACAGAAGAATAGCCACCAATTATTAAACCTTGTAACCATAATGGAAATTTATTTACTTGGTCAAAGAAGGCATCAAGTTTAAAAATAATTTCAGCATCATTTGAAAAAATACCCCATGCACAGACCAACAATGGAATTGAAATAATTATTAAAACGATTTCATCTTTTAAGTCATTTTTTTGATAGTTTTTTACTGTTTGAACCATCTCTATTTCTCCATCAATGACCCTTTGCATTTGTTTTTTCTCTGCAATACTCTGAAGTACTTTGGTTTCTTTTCTATTCTTATAAACTTCAGAACCAGTCTTTAATGCTAACCTAGCTAGTGATAACCACATTAGTAATTGTCTGACCTGTTGCTAGATTTAGTACGAACTCTAAGATTTTTTCTAGAATTGTTTCTTGGGTTCTTATCCTTGTGGTCAATGTCTTTACCTGCAATGGCTTTAACCCCAAGTTTCTTCTTCATTAATCTTCTAGCTAAATTTCTAGAAGCCCTGTTTTTTCTCTGTTCTGGTTTAGAATGATAATTAGCGTATTCACGCCCATAATCTCTAGCCATTAAAGAACAGTGCTTCTCCCAATTTTGTCTTCTACTAGTTGTCTATATGCAGGGTCACTGTCATATCTTGGGTCATTCATTGCTTCTGTAACTTGTGCAACACTAGCAAAAGCATCTTTAGAAACTGTATCGCTAGTACCTTCATATAAAGAAGGTTGTTTTGGATTTGCACCTGATTTAGCCATAAGACCTTGAACAGCAAATTTAGCTGTCTCAATATCTCCACCATCAACCATGTCATTAAAGACTTTAGTTTCTGCTTCGGATAAGTTCTTACCTGCCCATTCAACTAGTTCAGTATATTCTTCTTTACCACCTGCAATATCTTGAATTGCTTTAGTGTTTGTTTCTGAAACTAATTTTTGTCCTTCAATATAAGTATCAACTAAGTTTTTATCTAAACCTAATTTAGCTAATTCTGAATAACTCTTTTCTGCAAGTTCTCCTTTATCAGCAAACTCCTCATAGTATTTATCTAAACCTGTTTGTGGAGCTTCATCAGCTTTTACTTCTTCAGTAGGTTTAACTTCTTCTTTATCCCTACCTGAAAATTCTTTTTCCAAAGACCCATACGCTTTAGCCAATTCTTCTGCGTTCTGAAATTTTTCTGGCAACCACTCTGGTCTTTTTTCTGTACTTTCTGTCTCAACTTTCGGTTCTCTAACTTCAATTCCTTCTCCATTTGGATTGACGCTAAGGTCTTTATTAATATCAACACCTTGTTCTTTTAATTTTTCTGCTGACTGTTCAAGTGTTTCATTGTTACTGTCATCTGGTTTTACTTCTAATCTATCTGTACTCATTTATTATTCCTCTTGGGTTAGTTCAGGTTGTCCATCTTCGTTTACACCTACACCGACATTAGAGTTAGTTAGAGCATTACCTGCTTCTATTGCTACTCTTGGGTCAGCTAAGGCTTTTTGTGCAAACTGTTGCTGTTGTGCCTGTTGTTGTTCCTGTTGGATTTGCTCTTGGTCTTTAAGTAAACCTTGTGTGTCCACACCATTTGCTATTGCAAATTTCTTAATGGCATCATCAATGTTTATATGTTGTCCAAGTACTTCAGCTCCTAGCGTTCCTGTCAAATCTTGCATGAACTGTAGAAGTCTAACTCTGTCACTTGCTCTACCTAACGCTTCTAAACCAACAATGATTTTAGGGCGTACTATTTTCTTAGGTAAATCTGGTAATAGTTTTTGGTCTCTTAAAATATTTATCTTTGCATTGATGTAAGGTAATTGAAATTCTGTTGTTAAAATTCCATATACTCCACCAAGTGCATCTTGTAATTCTTGTGCAACTAACTGCACTTCTGTAGCTGTAACTCTTTCTGCTTGTCTTTGTACTGATGAATTTAATAAGAAAGCATACTGTAATCTTTGCTCTACTCTATTCATTACTTCAAAAGACACTCTAAAATCAGCAAACTTGTTAGCTTGTAAGACTGTTACATCTCCTGCAGAACCTTCAATAATTGCACCATTTGGTGCTTTAGCTATAGCTGATGCTCTAGTAGTTCCATTAGGTGCTACTAAGAAAAGCATTTTAGCTGATGCTGATGAACCTTCTAATATAGACCTTGTTAATCCTTCTAAAGATTTAAGGTCTCCTAAATAACTTTCACAATGTGAACGACCATAGTCCATTCCATCTACTCTATTAAATCTTAAAGCGATAAATGGTAACTCATCTAATTTATATTTAGTTCTTAAAATAATTTTCTTTCCACATTCTTGCATTAATGTGAAGCCTTTTGCTTCTCTTGTTACACAGGTATATAAATCTAATTCTTTATCTTCGTATTCTTCTTTTGACTTATTTTCTATAATCGCATTTCTAACTTGTTCAGGTAATGTATCTAAATTAACTACTTCTTTAATAATAATTTTTAAAACATTTCCTTGATTGTCTCTTTTGATTACATAGTTCTCTAATCTATAAACTCTTAATCCTGTTTCTGTAACTTTTAATAAAACATTCCCACTAACTATCAAATTTTTCAGTGCTTCATAAACTGCAACTCTGTCATTAGATACTTCCATATTATCCATGATTGCTTTTTCAATTCCTGATAAACCTGCTTCTATTGAACTTTTAGTTTTTGGGTCTCCTTGAACTTGTTTAAATACTAAATCATCTACACTCAATCTAAAGAATGGAGCATGTGGTGGGAATAAAGCTAACATTAATTTAGATGCTAAATTCATAACACCTCTTGCACCAACTGATTGATATGGTGTTTGATATTCTGTAGCTTCGTTATTTCCTACATCTGGGAATAAAGTTGGTATTGTAAGTTTGGCACAATCTCTTGCTCTTTGTAGATAAACTTCTCGGTTCATCTCTAGCTTATTGTATTGTGACTGTATTGAAGTTTTATCTTCAGTAACTTTTTTATCTCCTAAAACATATCGTTCCATTTAATTACGCACTTGGTAAGTTAAGACCACTTGAAGTAAGTCCTGAACTAGCTAATGGTATTCTTAATGAACCTCTGCCAGTTCTTCTTCTTGAAGCTGACGAAGCGACATTAATATCTCTACCTGAACTGTCTGCCATTGCAGGAGCATTTTGCTTTGTAGTAGCACCTGATACACTTGGTGGTGTACTAGGGATTGGCTCTGGTGCAGGTGGTGGACTAGGCATTCTTGGGGCTAGACACATATCTGTTATTCCTCTTGTTGTTGTTTTTGATTTATTAAATGATTAACAACTGACCTTTGTCCCCCTCTAAAGAAGACTTCTTTTTCAGTATCTTTTAGGTCAGCAGATTTCTCTGGAAAAATACTGTCCAAATAATCTATTAGCTCTTTACTAATTATTGGCTTTGGTACTTCTCTTTTCATTCTTAGATACTCCTAAAGTGGCACTTTTTATGTTTTCCCTCTTGTTTCTGATTTCGCCAGATATTGCCAAGTACCCACAAGCATCAATGTAATCATCTAGATTGAAGTTTCCTGCCTGTGTTCTGGCTATCTTTAGCAGGGACATTAAGTTTGCTACATCTTCTGGCAATATTATTAGGTTAAGTTTGGTCTTATTCTGTAGATAAGAACTCCACATTCTAGCAATGTTTTCATGGTTCTCTACCTTGTCCCCATGCTTATCTGCTCTATCTGTACTAACTAGCTTTTCTGTTTTCTTCAGTATTTCTGAACTGTTCATATTTGTAATCCCATAGTTTTACTTTGTTTGTTTTATAATCGTACTCGCCTTCTCTTAATATTCTGGCAAGTCTCGCTTGGTGGTAGGCATCATCAGTAGAATATTTATTTCTTTTATATTCCTCAACTACTGCTTCCCAACATTCATTTATGTTTTTCTTTTCATTTAAAACTCTAGATGCTTTAACAGCTCCAACTCCAACACAACCCTTGTAACCATCTGTTTGGTCTCCAGTTAATGTTTGAGTACAGAAATTATAATCTGCTAAATTTTCATCTACATATTCTATTTGGTCATCAATGATACAACACTGCCATGCAGGTATTGTTCTCATATCTTTATCGCCAGAAACGATTACACAATTATTTTTGTATTCGCCTGTAGCTAATAAACCTATTGCATCATCAGCTTCTAAATTTGGATAACAAATAGTGTGATGTGTTTCTTCAATCCACTTTCTCATAGCAGAATAAGAAATTGGTTTTCTAATTTTCTTTCTATGTGATTTATATAGGCTATCAATTTTTTTTCTAAAATTTTCTTTGTCTGAAAATACAATGATTGCGTCTTTAGCTTTTGTGAGCTTCCAATAAAAAGCAATACACTGTGTAAATAATTGTTTACCCTTGTGAAGGTCTGAACTTAAAGTCCAAATATCATTACCCCAGTCAATAGGTTCTTCCAAAGAGGAAGTAATCTTGTAAACTAGTAGGTCTCCATCAACTAACATTTTTTTATTTGTGTTAGCAAAGAAGTCATTCATATTTGTCATCTTTTTCTTTTCATGTAGTCGTGCTTTGTTTGCACTATGCAATTCAAAGTGTTCTTCATTTAACTCTGTCATATTTTAATCTCCTTTAGTTTTAGTATGTTTGATTTTGGTATTACTGTTGAGTTACCACCCTCATTGATTGTTCCATCTTCATTGAAGTTAATGTCGCCAATGAAAACATAAGTGTTTCTATTCGTAGATAACAACCAACCCATTGTTATGCACACTGCTGTTTTTGATTTCTTTAATTGTGGAATTGTTTCCCAGTTTGGACTTGAAATTATATCACTCCACCAAACTTTATAAAATTTGTATGGAAAATCATTCTCATCTATATCTGGTAAGATAATTTTTGTTTTAAGTAGCTTCTTCATATTTTTAAATTAAGTAAATCCTCTTTGGGAATGATGTGACCTTTGGAAGTCCAATTATCTCCACCTGCTTTAATGGGATAAGACTTCATTAGTTTCTTTAGAATTTTTGTGGGTATCAAAACCCACACATTGTTTGTGCGTTTCTCAACGACTAAACAAATTGCGTAAAACTTTGCAGTACTGACCATAATACCTGATGGCTTTCCTCTGCTCTCAATCTCTACATATACATTGCCATACTTAACAACTAGCCTATCTGCCTTACATTCAATCTGACCTTCAATAGCTTTCTGTAATATGTTTTCGTGTTTTTGACCAAACTTTAGGTCAAGGTCAAACTTATTAGTGTGTTTCACTCCAATTTGAACCGACTTTAATTTCTCCTGCTAAATCGCATTTGAAACCAAAGTAATCTTTAGTCTTATTAAATAGCCCACTTGCTATATTTTTAAATTCTTCAATTTTATCTTTATGAACTACAAACTGCATTTCATCATGCACATGTAAGACCATTCTATAATCTTTACCCCAAACAAAACCTGCTTGTTTTAAATCATTATTAACTATCACTGTTCCTGCTTTAACTAGTAAAGCTCCTGCTGACTGTATTAATGTATTTAAAGAACTGTACTCAGCTCTACACATTAGTTTTCTTTTGTCTAAACCATATATCCATTTTTGATTTCTATACTTTACTGCTACTGCATTTTTTAAATTGATTAATGCAGGTAATGCTTTCTCAAAAGTTTGTCTTATTCTTTTGGCTTCTGTAAGAGAGACTTCAAGTATTTCAGAGATGCGTTCATTTCCTGCAGAATAGATGTAAGCATAAATAAAAGTTTTAGCTTTAGCACGAGTTTCCAATCCGAGAATTTGCTGATTTTTGGAATGTATATCTGCTTCAAGTAATGTTTTCGCAAAATCTCCATTGTCATAATTACACAAGTAACTTGCCAACACACGAAGCTCCAAACCAGAAAAATCAATACCACACATAACCATATTGGTAGGAGCAATGAAAAGGCTACGCATCTCAGTGCCATACTTTGAACCCTTTGCAACGACCTGTGCAAGGTTAGGATTAAAGTGCGTACAGCGACCTGTAACTGCACCATTTGTGATAACTTTTCCATGAATTTTTTTCTCCTTTGTGATTAATTTTAAATATGCTTGTTCGCCTTCACTTAGCTGACCAAGTCTTTTTTGTATTAGTAAGTGTTCTGATATTAATTTTGCTTCATCATAATGTAATGATTTTAAAACCTTCTCATTAACTTCAGGTTTCCCTGTAGCTGTAAATGATTTTGGCTTCCAACCTAATGTCTTTAATCTATCTGCAATGTGGTCTCTAGAATTAGGATTAAATATTTCAGTTCTGAATTGTTCAACAGGTACTCCTGCTACTATTCCTCTTTTCTTATTATCTCTTTTATAAGTTTTAAAACCAATAGATTTTCTCCAACTACCAAAGACTGCAGAAAGTTTTTGTTCAATCTCCAGTCTTTGTTTAGTCAAGGACAAGAAAAGCGACTGAGCAGTCGTCTCGTCAAAGTCCACACCACCTTGCTCTTGTTTTATAATCCAGTGTGCAAAGTCATGTTCTAATTTGATAGCTTTTTCAGAATAATTTTTTTTCTCAATTTGTTTGTATAAAAGATAAGTTACTTCTACGTCTCTCTCACAATAGTCCTGCATATCTTGTGTCCAAACATCAAAGGTTGCTGTTTGTGCAAAGTCCCCTTTACGAAGACCTAATCTGTAACCCCAACTTTCTATTGAATGTTTACCTATTAGTTTGGGTGGTAAGTCCTTCTTAATGTAATCAACTTCCACCATGTTTGACCATATAAGTCTAGAACACAGCAATGTATCAAGGATTGCTCCTTCATATTTGTAGCCAGTTACTTTCTCAATAGCAGGTAAATCAAAGCCCATTACTGAATGACCTATAATTAAGGTAGCTTTCTTTAGTAAGTTTAGACCTTCATTGATTTGGTCAGGATTATAGGAATATACTTTTTGAGTATCTACATCTCTGAAGACCATACAATGAATTTTATCTAGGACATCAAGAAACCCATTGGTCTCTATATCTAGTATTAATTTCATTTAATGTATTTGTGTTACTGTGATTTTATTGGTGCTTGGAAGAATGTGACCCACACTCTCAATAGCATTTGTTATTATTTTTTTAGCTTCTACATCTCCACACATAATAACTGGATAAACATTCTCATATTTAATTGCGTTATAAATCGCAGTCATAATAGTTTTGGAAGTTTCAAAAACTAATTGTTGTTGTACTTGTGATAATTCTAAATAGTCTGGCTTATCAATTAAGAAAGCTAGAATAAATTTAGTTAATATTTTTTCATTCATCAAAGTCTCCTTCAGACAAACGACCTGTCTCTTTGTTATAAATTAATGTTGATGCAATTCCTGTTTCTCCACTAAATCTATTTTTAAGAACTCTACAAATCATCATGTTACCTTCATCAACAGACTGTTGGTCTCTTTCAAAACCTATTACTGCATCTGATAACTGTGCTAAAGAATGTGAACCTCTTAAATGTGACAGCGAAGTTTGAGTACCTTCTTCATGTCCAAACTTACCTTCTGGTCTTTTCAAATGTGAAACAACAAACAATGCACAATTTAATTCTTCAACTAATTGTCTTAGCGAAGTCATTGTGTTGTCTATTAATCTTCTTTCATCTCCATCTGCTTGTCCTGAAACTACTATTGAAATATGGTCTAGGAATATAACCTTGCAGTCTAAACCTTTAACCATGTAACGAATTTTATTTAATAAATCATCTGAACTAGTTGAACCGAAGTGGTCATAAAAAGTAACGTAGTCTTTTATTTTTTCCCACTCTGTAACTATTTCTTCATCAGAAGTTTCTTTTCTTACTTCAGGTATATGTATTAATTTATTTAAACCAACTGAAACAATTCCTCTAATACTTCTCTTAACACTTTCTTCTAAAGCAATGTAACCAACTTTATGTTTGTTACTAATTAAGTGATGAGCTATTTCTCTACAGACTTGTGACTTACCTGTACCTGAACCTGCACATAATAAATTTAATTCTCCAAGTCTTATTCCATTTAGTTTTGAATTTAATCCATTCCATTGATAAGGAATACTTTCAGCATAAGCATCTTTTAATAATAAATCTTTTGTATCTACACCTTCAATGATACCTGCAGGAGAGAACGCTTTCGCTTCCCACATACTATCAATAATTTTTGCACCTAAATTTGAGACTAATAAATCATTAGCATCTTTCATTGGTAGCTTAGATATATAAGCCTTTTTAACTGGTAGGATATTTGCACATTCTACTGAAGCCTTTGTACCTGCTTCATCATTATCAAACATAAGTATAATTTTTTCAAATTTACTTAACCATTCCAATTCTCTTTTAATGTATTTCTTTGCAGAACTAGCTCCTGATGGAACTGATACTACTGGATATTTATTACCTTGAACTTGTGAAACTGACATACAATCAATTTCTCCTTCAGTGATAACTACTTGCTTACCACCATCTCTCCATAGGTTCTGACCAAACAAACTAATCTTGTCTGTATCTCCTAACCACTTAAATGATTTGTCAGCAAAACGAATGTGTTGTGCTACCAAACTATATTGTTTGTCGTAGTAATTAGATATATGGCAATTCCTGCCATTATATATTCCAGTCTCATAATTAAATTTCTTACATGTTTCAGAGTTTATTTGTCTCTTAGGTAATGCGTTCACTGACCCTTCTATTAAGTCTAACATTTCTTTCCTTTGTATTTTTTGAATAGGTTGTTCTCCATTAGCAGGTACAACTGATTTGAAACCTGCTAGTGAAGTCCATTGTAAACAACCAAAACAGTACGAATGAAATTCGTATATGGCTAAATTGTTTTGGCTATTGCAATTATTGCAAGGTGCATGACGAACAAATTTTTCATCTGCTCTAATTTGGTTCTTCATCTGATTGAAGTTCCATTAGGTCAGCATCATCTGTTAGTGCATCTTGAAATTTGTAATTAGGTATATCTTCGTGAAGTAAATAATCTTGAACATCAAAGTTAGGACAAGTTTTATTTTTGTCTAAATCATAATGCCCAACAATTCTTGCATCAGGATATAATTTAACTAATCTTGTTAATTGTTCTTTTAAACTTTCCCATTGTTCTGCAGTAAAATTATCTTCAGGTAATTTCCAATCTTCTTCTAATGCTCCACCAACTAAACATAATCCAAAACTTGTATGGTTATATCCTTTGACATGAGCTTGGATTGCATCATCTTTACGACCTTGTTCATAAGTACCATCACGCTTGATTACTCCACCATAACCAATCTTTAGCCACCCTCTTTCTCTGTGCCATCTGTCTATCATTCTAGCATCAACATCTTTTTGTGATGGTCTAGTCTGACTACAGTGAATGACTATGTATGTAGTTTCATCTCGCATTTTTTTTCGCCTTTATTTCGTTAAGCCATTCTTCTGGGAATGGTTGTTTAGTTGTTTGTATGCAGTGGTACTTAAACTTAAATAAGTCACACCACTTTCCATAGGTAGTTAATGATTTCTTTCCAATCTTCGTTCTTGAATTTGAAAAGATAAATCTAATATCTAATTCTGGGTGTTGTTCTTTAATGAGTTTGTGCTTCTTCCTATCTGCTGAATTAAAAGCACCCTTTGCTTCCACAATAAACCTATCGTTTATTGGGAAGTCTGGGGTATATGATTTTTTCTGTGTAGGTAATTCAAACTTAATCTTCATACCCTCATAGACAAAATGTACTTTATTGTCTTTGAGATAATTATAAATTACTTCTTCTAAACCACTCTTTAATTCAACAGTCTTAGAAATCCGAACTCTCTTGTACTTTGGGTGCATCTGAGTTTTCGCTTTCACTGTTGGATTTGCTTTCAAAACCATCTTCTTCTTTGAAGATGTTAGTGTCTGATTTGCCTTGAACTAGTTTAATAACTTGAACAGCTTTCAATCTTAAACTCACTCCTGCACCTAACATTGGTGTGAAGTAAGGAATTTCTTGATAAGCACATTTAAGTGTTGAACCACCCCATATACTTACATCAGTAGGTAATGGATTTTTCTTGGCATCAAATAGCGTAGGTCTCTGAGAAAATTTCTCTTGGGTTTTTCTATTAACACCTGACGCTTTCATTTTTAATTTGAAGAAAACAAAGTCGCCTTCTTCAGTATAAGGTTTAGGTGCTTCTTTAACTTTTTTACCTTTGTTATCTTTTTCAGCTTTAGCAAGACTGTCTAGTATAGATTGGTTCACACTTCTAACCATATCCGTAGCGTCTGATTTGCTAATCTTTAAAGTTACCTTGTATTCTCCAAGTTCACTAAATCGAACATCTGGTTTTACAAGGTGTGGGTAAATTGCTTCCGAAGCAACACTAACCTTTGTTGTTATTTCACTCATAGATTTTCTCCTTATATTTGTTGAGTACTAACTGCTGTTCAGTTAGCTATAAGGGGAACTTAATCATGCACTACTGCATATGCCTAGATACAAAAAAATACAGACTTCTTGACTTCTTGTAAATCTAAATTTCCTTTAACTGGCATAGTAGGAAATTTCCTTAGGTTCTTTTCAGACAGCATAGCTTTCATCTCATTTGCAAAATTTAATAAAACATCTTCATTATAAATTTCACAGAAAGCATCTCTAATAGCATC
>Ga0209482_1000441_pt1 | contig 35425 bp, 27 predicted proteins | sample CoawatmetaG10DNA_FD_187512 | JGI IMG/M metagenome (GOLD analysis project Ga0209482, IMG submission 187512) | Marine microbial communities from the West Antarctic Peninsula - Coastal water metaG104-DNA (SPAdes) (version 2) | ecosystem: Environmental > Aquatic > Marine > Coastal ...
TTATATAATACTCTAAAAAAAATTAATAAAAATATAATTATGCTAGCATTCAACTATAATCAGGAGATTTTCACATATGAAAATCTCCATCATTTTAATTTTACAATAAATTATGATATTGATGTTAAATTATCTAAAGAAAGTTTTATAAATGAATTCAATAGTAAAATAAATGACATACTAATTAATTACCTTTAATAGTTCAGAATAAAAATGTTCTATTTGTATGTCATTTTTATTAATATTTTTCATATAATTATAAGCTTTTTTGTATGATTCTCTGAAAAGATAATCATTATTAATAATGTATTCTATCTCTGTAATCGAATTAAAAAACATGGGATAATTCTTACCTAAATATTCTTCAGTTGCCGGAAGTCTTGTTACAAAAACCGGTATGTTCATCGCAATACATTCTAATACGGAATTGTTCGCAGAAGCATTCCATAAAGGAATAATTATGATATTATTTAATAATAAATTATCATACTCTGAAAACGTTTTTGTATACTTAATCATGACATCCTGGAAATATATTTTATGTTTTATGTGTTTTAATTCTTTCATTAATATGGATTTTATATAATCAAAATTTTTTTGTCCAGGAAGCCACAGTTTTTTTTTATTTGTTTGTAATCTATAAATTGTTGAACATATTCTATATTGTTGCCCTAATTGTATAACCATATGAGTTTTATTATTTAGAAATATATCTACATCAAATGTCTTATTAATCTTAGGTGCTGGATGTTTTAAATTATATATAGGAATACCTAAATTATACTTTTGTAATGATTGTTTTCCATATTTAGATAATACTATTATGCCTTTACAATTATCTAAAGTATGTAATTTTTCTTTTAGTGTAATAATAACCTTTTTTAGAGAAATATCATATAGAATGTCTGGTAGGTTATCTGTGAAATGTATAATGCCATACCAACTAGTTTTTTTAAGGTAGTGTATTTTATTTATATTTTTTCTCCCCTGAAATAAAAAAAGCGATTCCATACAATCGATTAAAAGTGTATCAGTATCTGTTATATCTTTTACTTGGTCAAATATATTATTCTCTATACCATACTGAATTATTGATTTCCATCCCCCCCTATGTTCTGTCATCATATAATAATTATCTATTAATTTTATATTTCGATATTTGCTTACTATATTTTTTACATAATTGTCCTTTTCATCTGTAGGTTTCGCTAACCAATAATTGTGACCGCCCAGCGGATTTTTACTCAATTGAGTTTCTTGGGAGAATTCTATTGCGATATTTCTAGGTGCCACTTTACCTATCTTATAATCTATCATTGCTTTTGAAAAATATACATCTTCTGGCACAACATAGCTGTCCGTATTTTTCATATAATCTATTGTAGATTTACCTAATTGTAGATTCTCTGGAAGAACTGTTTCAATACATTTTATTAATTTCGATTTTGAACGTAATGAAAATCCTCCATTACCTACTCCGTAACTATTATCATCTTGATTTGCGGGCCAAGGAGCGCCAACATAGTCATAATTTAAAAAGGTGTCAATATTATTATGAAATAATAAGGTATCTTCTTGATATACTAGTAATTTTTCTCCTTCAAATAAATTCCAAAATTTCTTTTGTAACAATAATTTACTATATTCTGATGGAACTAGATTATCTAGTTTTAATCTTATCAATTTAATTGATGATGATATACCTTCGCATATTTTATTGCAAATATCACCTATTTGTTTATAATTATTATTTCCGCAAATAACAGTATGATTCCAATTGGGTAATTTAATAATAGTATTTCTTAAAAGATACTCCAAATGCTCCATCGGTCTAAATTCAATCAGAATAGTTTCTTTTACATTAGTAGTATCTCCAAACTCTGGTATAATGATATTTCTTAATAACGGTAAATTTTTCATACATTTATAGCGATGTAGCTCCTTCGGATCCATATTTTTAAGTTTCATTTCTTCTGTCGAATACGTATCATCGTTATTAATTTCATTCATATTCTTAAATTTTATTATACTATTTACCAAAACCATATCAATAAATACATGCCGTAATTTTATTTGTTGTAATAATGACACTATAAAATCCGTTTTATTATATAATTTTCCTGTCCAAAATGGCTGTTGAGTATAATTAGAATGAAAACAAAATCCGGAACAAGCAATCTCTTCCCTCTTTATATCACGAACATTTTTGGGGTAGAATATTTTATCGCCCTCTTTCACTTTCCAATACAGAATATTATTATTGTTATTTTGCGTATTATATCTTAATTGAGCAAAAACCATGTTGTGTGTCAATGTATCACTATCATTTAAAACGATGTTCCAACATTCATCTGCTTTCGATAGTGTCTCGTTTATATAAATATTTTGCGATGGTTTATTATATTGATATGACTTAAATATAGTTATGTTTGCGTGAGACTGAAATTCGTTTAAATATTCTTTACATCTCTCATCTGTATAAGATACTATAAGTCTATATCTTGTATACGTTTGTTCTAAAATACTTTTTATGCACGCGCGAAATTGTTCGGGCTGATAAGTTGCGTTAATTAATATATTAAATAGTGGCGTATCCAATACTGTTACATTATTTTGATACATCTTTACGGGGTTATGCATCTTTACGGGGTTATGCATCTTTACGGGGTTATGCATCTTTACGGGGTTATGCATCGCTATGTGTTTATCCAAATTTCTATTTCGGCGCATCACTTAGTATAATATATTATTTATAATAGTATAATAATGCGCAAATATTTCTAATTATTATTATTTTTGAAAGTTCCATGCATCTTTACACATGTCTTCCAAAGTCTTCTTTGTTTCCCATCCCAATACGCTTCTGGTATATTCCGGATCACAATAACAAACATCTAGATCACCTTCCCTCCGTGATACAAATTCATATGGAATTTTAATATTATTTACATTTTTGCATATTTCTACCATCTCCAATACACTTGTCGGTTTCCCTGTTCCAAGATTAAATACATGGAAATTAAGCAAGGTCTCCATTTTTTGCAGGGCTGCGACATGCCCTTTTGCTAAATCTACTACGTGAATAAAATCGCGCTGACAAGTGCCATCTGGTGTGTCATAATCGTTACCGAAAATCTTTAGTATACCATTCGTGTTATTTTCGCGCTTATTGTCGCCATTATTTTCCGAGGCAATTTTTAAAACATATGGCATCAAATTGTTTGGTGTATCATTGGGGTTCTCTCCAATCAGTCCCGAAGGATGCGCTCCCACAGGATTAAAATAACGTAATGCAATAATATTCCATTTTTTATTTGAGATACAGAAATCCCTTAGTATTTGTTCAATCATATATTTTGTTTGTCCGTATGGATTTGTGATATTTTGTCCGGCTATTGCAGTTTCGCAAAGAGGTGATTTTTGCTTACCATACACCGTCGCAGACGATGAAAATATCAAGTTATAACATGCGTATTTTTCCATAATTTCTAATAAATATAATGTGCTAATCATATTTGTTTGATAATAGTTTCCAGGGTTTTTTATAGAGTCATTAACTGCCTTAAGACCAGCGAAATGTATAACTGCATATGGGTTATGTTTATTAAAAATTTGTTCTACCTCCGACTTATTTAGAAGGTCTACTTCATAAAATATAATATTATTGGTATTTGTATTTGTATTTGTATTTGTATTTGTATTTGTATTTGTATTTGTATTTGTATTTGTATTTGTATTTGTATTTGTGTTTATGCTATTAGATATTTGTTTTATTTTAGTGATCACTTCTCTCTTCGAATTGGATAGATTGTCAATGATAACAATATTATAAAGACGTATAAGTTCTACACAAGTATGAGAACCTATGAAGCCTGTTCCTCCAGTAATAATAATAGTTTTCTTATTCATATAATTATATTACATTCTTATTTTTATATAAATCCCTATAGTTACCATCTATTTTTTAACACTAATGATTTAATGACAGGGTGATTAAATAGTGTCAAATCGGCATTATATCTCTTATTAAAACGGATAATTTCAGTCATATCTTTTTTGTGTTTGCAATGTTCGTGCATACAATGTTTATATGGTTTATCATAAAACATACAATTATAGTATTTTTTAATATATAAAAGCATCTGGTCGTAATTATTTTGTAGTGTGATTGCGGATGTTTTATCATGATATAAATGTAGCAGCTTGTTAGCTATTTTATAAAGTGTATACTTTCTATTTAGAACAACTACATCCAAACATCTGTCTTCTAAACCATAACAATTAAATTCCTCATAACCACCTGTTTCTATTAAAACCTTTTTGTCAAATAATACTATTCCACCTGTTATTGTTCCCAGCCATGGATCATCCCTATCTGGAATTGTCTTGTCTAACAAATATGCCTCTTTTTCTTCTTTAGTTGTAAATATTAACCGCCTATGATATGGTTTAACAATGTCATATATTTGAGACTTTTTCATCATAACAATTATCTGTTCAGCAGTTAATGGTATATCTATATCCGTATGCATAATTTTGTTACTATTGCACACATATCGACAAAGATTTCGACAATACCCTAAATTAAAATGAAAAGGGTTTTTAATAAAAATATAATTTATATTATTCGATTCTATTATATTATCTAAAAATGGGTCATATGTTGTTTCTGTGTGGCAAATACAAAGCTGCATATTTGGTAATGATGTATTCATCATATTAAGATACAACTTTTGTATATGATCAAAATTTATATTTGAATGTTCGTCTGAATTTTGTAATGATAAAGATAATATGGTAGATAATGCATAATAATTACTATTATAGTATTTTATCGTTCGCAATTCATCGAATTCTTGTATAAACAGGTTATTTAATATGCAAACATATTTGTTATTTGTGTGATATATTCGAAAGATATCATTCGGTTTAACATCAACAATGCCGTCTTCGTTTATAATAATGCGTTCATTCCCTTTTGAGATGATTTGATATACCAATTTTTTATTATTAATATTATTCACACTAGTATTAGTATTCATATTATACTTATGTGAATAATAATATCATTCGTATACGAATTGTATTAGACATAAACTACGATGAATATATATAATTATGTTTTATAAATTTACTGAAAAAGTATTATACGGGTTTGGGTTTGGTAGTGGTATGGGTATTGCATATAATATTAACGACTATATAAAAAACTATAAAAACGGCAGTAGCCATATGTAAAATAATCTTTATATACAGTAATGACGCCTGCGCAAAAATCTAATCCATCAATACTTGATTTACAAGTTGCTATAACTGATGTGGAGCAACTTATGTTGACTTATCAGCAGGAACATGAAACATATGTAACTAATTTGAATGAAGGATTACATACAAAAAGCGCGGCCAGCCTAGCTACATTAAAAATATTAAATGAACAAATCGAAACAAAATTAATATATATACAGACAACGTCCGCAGATATTAAGACAAAAAACGCATTATATGGTAATGGTATTACTACAGCTGATGGGGAATTAGATACAATTATTGGTGAAATACAAAAAAAAAATATTGAGTTACTACTCTTATTTAGAACTAATATTTATACCCTTGGTTTACTAGAAACTTTTTCGACAAAAAACAACATATTCAACATACTTGATAATTTACACCTTTGAAGATATGCATTGTTATAAATTACCAAGAGTGTAAATTACCAAGAGTGCAAATTACCAAAGGTGTAAATATTATTTGTAAAATGGTCTGTAAAACTTACTTAATTTGTTGCATGTCAGATTTTTTCCACACCCAACGCTTCCACAGCATCCAATCTCATGTGTGCTAACATTAGATGCTCCCCACTGACCAGCAGCGTCTGTGCACCAACTATACATATCATCAAGAATTGCTTCCTCATCAAGTGTTCGGTACCAATCAACATGTGAGTCACTTACAATTGAGGTAGTTGTGCAACCTGTTGCTAACCATGATGACTGCATATCATATAATGACGGGACGAACTGGCTTAACTTATTACATGTTAGGGTTTTGCCGCATCCCACACTACCACAGCATCCAATCTCATGTGTGCTAACATTAGATGCTCCCCACTGACCAGCAGCGTCTGTGCACCATGCATACATATCATCAAGGATAGCTCCATCATCAAGTGTTCGATACCAATCAACATGTGAGTCACTTACTATTGATGTAGTTGTACAGCCAGTACCTAACCATGATGTCTGTAGATCATTGAAAGTGGGAGCAAATTTAGTTTGTTTGCTACATGTTAGACTTTTGCCACATCCCACACTACCACAACACCCAACTTCATGTATATCAACATTTGATTGAGTTGACCCTCCGTTGGAATCATTACACCATTCATACATATCTTCAAGAACATCTTTTTCTGTCGCTGTTTTATACCAAGCAATATGTGAATCACTTACTATCGATGTAGTTGTGCAGCCTGTTCTTAACCATGATTGTAGGAGAACATCATTGGTTGCCTGGCTTGGTTTGTTCAAATAATCATCCATTCCATAGTAAAGCAAAACTGTTTCTGGTATAGCCCACGGCCCCTTATTGTATTGTGTTCCACAACGGTCGGTTAATCCTAATCCACTACCATCAGGATTAAGACATATATCTTTTATTTCGTTTCCTGATTTCGGGGTATTCCTCCAGATATTCTTTAACCTGTATTGAATTATACCAATAATATGACCGTCTCCGATAGCCCATTCAACATGTTGTTTTGCAACATGTCGCAATGCATAATCCCATGATGACTTCGCGCCATTGTGACTAAATGTGCCATGCACCATAGAACTTCCAGTGCAACAGCCATTGGGTCCGATTGTGCAACCAGTTGTGTCAACTACTGGAGAGCCATTGGGATTCATTACACATGGTGATGCTCCTGGGACTAACAGGATTTTCTGATTATTTTTCAGATAAGGATAAACGCTATCATTATATAACCGCTGCATCTTCTCGACAGTGCAGTTATAACAGTCAGAACTTATCCAATTAAGATAGGAAGCAGAAACGGTATTTTGAAACATCTCTAACCCATATGAATAAGTCAGATTGAAGTTTAAGTACTGAATCGCGTTAGGATACCATATATTGATCATTTTACTAACATTGACCATAAGTTTACTTTGTTGTTGAACAGCATACTGCACATCAGTCGCTGAAACTTTTCCGTTCATTTCCATGTACTTGCCCCAGTAAGGCTCATCACCCAAACAAATTCCCCACGGTTTTATTGGAAGAATATCTGTATATATAAGCTGTTGGGCCGTATAATCAGTCATAAATTTTTGCCATAATGTAGATATATTTTGTGAAATATCAATATCCCAGTTAGCGATATTGCGAAAAGCAAACATTATATTTAGTTTAACACCAGTGCGGCTCATAATATCCCGTGCTAACTTTACATAAATTATCTGGTCTTTTATATCATTACCAACACATAAAATAAAATTTACCCATGGTTTATTTGTTAAAGGATTAATCCAATCATCAGCTGACCACATATATGGTGTTCCATAGGTTGTTGTAAGTCTAGTTTCACCTTCGATCCCGTTTATAGTAGAGTAGCTATATGTTGAAATCCAGAAATTTGGAGTTGGCGCATCGATAACTTCAATTCCTTTAATTTCTTCAATTCCTTTAATTTCTTCAATTCCTTCATTAACTTCTTTATATGATTTTTTTAATGTTCCACAATTACATGGCTTGTTTTTCACAACATTTCCTACACTTCCCGAACCTTGTGGATTTTTAGAAAGTAGGTTATGCATACGCATATATTTAAAACCTGCCAGCGCTCCTGTCGGAATCACTAATTGATTTGTTGCACGATTCATACTTCTCATCCTGCTGCCATTCCGCCGATTTGCTAAACCACCCATAATACCAAACACATTGGTATTGTTTATCAAAGATGCACGCATGGTAACTTTACGAGACGGCATGTTATACTATATATATATATATATATTCTGTATATATAGTAATGAATTCTGCACAAAAGGCGAATCCATCAATACTTGATTTACAAGTTGCAATAACTGATGTGGAGCAACTTATGTTGACTTATCAGCAGGAACATGAAACATATGTAACTAATTTGAATGCAGGATTACATACAAAAAGCGCGGCCAGCCTAGCTACATTAAAAATATTAAATGAACAAATCGAAACAAAATTAATATATATACAGACAACGTCCGCAGATATTAAGACAAAAAACGCATTATATGGTAATGGTATTACTACAGCTGATGGGGAATTAGATACAATTATTGGTGAAATACAAAAAAAAAATATTGTGTTACAGAATCTTCAAACAAAACAAAATTTTCAGCGCAGAGAAATGGACACTACCAAATTATTAGCAGACAGCAATTATTATCATTTAGTAGGTTTTTTTATTATTTATTCCATAATGGCATATTTTTTAGTTAAAATGTTTACAACGGAAACATCCGGAGGAGCAGAAACAATTATCCTTATTTTAGGTGCTTCTATATTTATTTACTATTTTATTGAACAGACATTTTAATATAAAAATGTTTTATTGTGTATATATAATGCTAGGTGAACTTATCCAATCTTTATGGACATCTTTGAAAGGCAATACAGAAACTAAAAAATCACACGATTTACAACAAATACACGATAATTCGTTACATAGTGTTGGTCTTCCGCAAGGAGAAGCATATTTAGGATATAGAGAAAATAAGATGGCTCGAGGGCAGCAGCATATTGCCATGCTGACTGATGATATGAAATCAGGAGACTAAAAGAATTCTATTTCATTTAGGATATTTCATGAAGTATATTATAATGATAGCTAAAAATAAATATCATTATAATATATATCATAATATTATGGCAGGTATTGACGCCGCAAGCATAACTGTATTACATAATATTCAACAGCTTCAAGACATGGAAACCAGCCTACAAACAAAATTGGATGCTGCTGTTGCACTTAACAAAACTACGCCTACTGTGCCCCTTCAAACCAAAATTACTGATTTAGTTGCACAAATTAACAAACTTTCTACTATACGTACGAATCTATACAAAACAATTCCGGCGACATATAATAAACAAATATATGACTCCACTCAAACATACAATGCATTAATTGAAAAACGCGCAATGGTTGATTTAGCAGAAAAAAACTTGAATCAACTTAAAAAAAATACTAATAATAGTGATAGTAATTTGGGAAATAAAATGCGTATGGTAGAAATAAATACGTACTATAGCAAAAAATATAAGGCATATGCGACTATCGTCTATTTGATGATTATACTTACTTTACCAATTCTCGTTTTATCTGTATTACGTAAACGATCACTTATCCCCAATATGATCGCAGATTTATTAATCGCAATTATTCTGGTACTAGGCGGATATCTAGTCATACAAAAACTCTATGACGTCATGTGGAGAGATAATATGAATTTTGACGAATATAATTGGTGGTATAATATTGGTGCAAATGATCCTACGGTATATCAATACAACAAATCTCAATGGGAAAGCACTCGTTTTGGCGATTCTATTCGCGACAAAACAACTGATGCAGTAAAAGGGCTAGGTATGGGATGCTATGGAGAGGGGTGCTGCTCTTCTAAAACAGTTTATAATAAAACTCTAGGGCAATGCGTGCTTCCTGGGCAAACCGCAACAGAAGCTTTTGAAAATAGAAAATTAAACTATGTGCTTACCGAACCTATTACGTGTTCCTGGGAAAATAACAGAGTGGATGCCATACCATATAACAAAGCAGAGTCATTTTCACATGTCGAATAGTTGTTGCAATAAATACTCCGGATATATAATAACAAATATATAATAATTAATAATAAAATTATTATATATATAAATGGTTACCTCTACAATAACACCGGCGGCGGCCATGGCACCTTTTGCAGTAGAGGCTGCAACCTATGAACAAACTAAACTACAAGCACATGCAGCTAATATTCAAGGGCTCACTACCCTAACTACCAGTTATGATGCTGAGTTGCTTTATTCATCTCGTATGTTAGAATTACAAAAACAATTAGCGACCGGCAACAAGCAGCTCCAACTTGATATTGATAATATAATTGGTCCAACGCGCACAGATGATAGAAGAATGGTGTATGAGACGAGCGAATCAGAACACTTATTATGGATACGAAAGATTTTCGTGTTAGTATATTATTTGATTTTACTGGTTTATCTTTTTACAAGTCGTTTTTTCCCAGATAAAAAGTATTTAAAATGGAAAATATGGCTATATATCCTATTATATATCCTATATCCCTTTTTAATCGACTTTCTCTCCAGAACTCTTTTCGATCTCTACCAAAAGATAGACTATATCGTGAATAACAAATTACCTAGGAATGTTTACTTGTAGTTTATTTTCACAAATTCATTAATGTATATGATGGTTCCACTGTAATATTTTATTTATTCATACATATATATGAGAGGACGTAACAATTATAACAATATTTTTATGGTATGTTCATGCGATAAATATAAATATAGACAACCATTATTAGAAAATATGTATCAACAAAATATTAAAAATAGTGATACCTACATTTTTTTAAAAGGAAATATAAATATAATACAGCCTATTTTAGAAAATAATACACTTGTTTTAAATTGTGGAGATTTATATGAAAATTTGCCAGAAAAAGTGGTTCTTGGAATACAATATATAACCAGAAATTTTTCATTTAATAAATTGATTAAAGTAGATGACGATGTAGTTATTAATTTTAAATTATATAATAATTTATTATATTCACTACCAAATAAAGGACTATATTATGGTAGATGTAATACACAATCTGCTAATAGTCTAAACACTAGTTGGCATATAAATAAATTGTCAAAAGCACACCCGTTAAATAATAAACCTTGCCCAGTATCATTTTTCCCCATAAATGATAAAGAATTTATACAGTATCCTTGTGGACCTTGTTATATATTAAGTAATGATGTATGTAATATTATATTGAATTTTAATGAAAATGATATTGCGCATACAAAAAATCATATATATGAAGATGTTAATTTATACATGCTTTTATTAAAATATAATATTACGAGCTCCTTAGATAAAACAAATGCCTATTTATTATTCGAATTACCTCCGATTGTGAAAAATAATTTAAAAAAGTTTTCTTCTATAAATAACGCGGTTCCAATTAAGTCGCCTGGCAAACTTCTTTATACAAAGACTTTATTAAAACATAAAAAACGATATCCAATAATAACTTTTTTATATAATAACAACTTTTTTAATAAATATCAATATATGTTAACTTTTCATATAGGAAGTATAACGAATATGTATACCATTGACGAGGTTACATTTAAAATTTTATTTAAGGTGTTTAATACAATTAATGGTGTTAAGTAAATATTATATGTTTTATATCATACACCTACGTCATTGTAAAATATGCTATGCATCATAAAAATAATATGTTATTGATATAATATGTTATTGATATAATATATTATGGATTTTTATACTTAAAGAATAAGAGTATATATTTTTCCTATTCTTCGATTCGAAATTTGTAAAAGGACAATTATAATTGTCCTTCTAGAGATTTCTGAAAATAGAATCTAAAAAAAAGTAGCTATTAACGCCTCTTACCATAATGCTCTAAATCCAATTATTTTAACGCAAGAATTGTTACCATAACATTTTCTAACCAAATTTGAGTCACTTTTATGCCAAAAAAATGGTGAAACAAATGTGAAACAAAAAAAACCCGGTTTTGGCGGACAACAATTTTAATTTTGTTGTTTACACGATACATGAATTGTAACACATGCGATAACAAACACTTTACCTTACGATATTTCAAAAACGGTTTTTTTGAAACAAAAGCGGTTTTTTTTGACACAAAAAAAAACCGACCACTATAGGTATAATAATAATAAATATAAAAATATATATGACGTGATAATACTATAATAAAAAATACATATTTAGCAATATTATGTTATAATTATATTATGTAAAGTAGTTTAGATATATATATATATATATATATATTACAATGCACCAAACTCATCGTTTTCATTGTGAAGTATGTAATTACGACACGAATCATAAAAATAATTTTTCTCAACATTTATCAACAAAAAAACATGCCATGAAGCTTGATAAAAAAACATTACCAGATGCCGATATGTCATTTACATGTAAAACATGTAAAGAGGCATTTTCATGCAGATCAAGTTTATGGCGACATAATAAACATTCGTCTTGTAACAATGCATTGTCAAAGGAAATAGTTTCCATAACAGAATCTGGAGCGAATGTAGATACACAAAAAATGAATTCTATTTTGGTAGATTGTCTAACAACTATTACAAAACAATCCAATACGATTAAAGAACAATCGAGTGCGCTCCTAGAACAAAATAAAATACTTTCAGATCAGAACGAAACACTTAAAAAGATGGTGCCAAAAATAGGGAATCAGACAAATAATTTCAATTTACAGGTGTATTTGAATGAGACATGCAAGGATGCTATTAGTTTGCCAGAATTTATTAAAAGTATAACTGTTCAGTTACATGATTTGATACAGGCGCGTAAAACAAATCTTTTGTCAAGCACAAAAGATGTATTTTTAAAAAACTTACAAGAGACAGAGTTTATTCATCGTCCGATACAATGCACAGATGTGAAACGAAATACAATGTATATTAAAGAGGAGGGGGCATGGAATAAAGATGTAGGAAATGAAAAATTAAAAACTGCGATAACAAAATTATCACATAAATATGTTTCTGTTGTAAAAGACTGGCAAGATGACAATCCAGAGCATATGACTACCGATAATGGACAAATTGAATATGTTAAAGTTGTGCAAAGTGCAACGCAAGATATTTTACATGAAACAAAAGGCATCCAAAAAGCGGTAAAAGATATTGCGCGTGCTGCAGATGTCCAAATTAAAGCATCACAAATTTAACGTAACCATGCAGGAATTGTATACCATTCCGCACGCATCCACGGTGGGCGCCATTTCCACACAACGCTAATGATCCAAATACAACAGACAAATATAATGAGATTTTGCCAATTAAATACTGTTAATGTATCGGGGTCATAAATAGATGTCGCGCTTTTATATACCACTCGAATAAGATACCATAGTAATAGTATTGCAAATACAAACCATATATAAAAGTGCATCTGGTTTGTTGTAGCAAATAATCCAGAACTTTCTTCCTTTGCATCTAATGTTGCATCAGTTGTTGCACCACCGAATGTAGATGAATAATAGTTATTGGCATTATTTTTAAATGTATTCCAATATTGCGTTTGTGTTACACCCAATTGTGTATTTGTAGAATGTTCTTTTGCCCTTGCTGTATTAATTTGTCGTGCCAACGTAGTTAATTTTGTATTTAATGCACTTAATTCCGCTTCTAGAGCAGATGATACATAAGTTTTACTACAAGCATCAGTTGCTTTCATAGGGGGGCCTGTCGGTATTTTATCGTACCCGTGTGCCGCAGTTAGTATTTTTTCTGTCAGAGGTCGGCACGTGGCATGCCATGTTGCTTTGCTGGCATCCGTAAACGTATGCTTCACACCCTTCACATCCACCCATGCATAATTTATAGATGACGCATCAGTTATAAGTTCTCCTGCTATGCATGGTTGCCCATTAGACATATCACCAGCATCGCGACCAATACTATTATACGATGCTTCTGTAATGGGAGTTGGCACTCCCAAACTACAATCATTGTTTTTTTGGTCCCATGATGCAGCATTAGGAAACTGATGTTTGTATCCGTAATTATTTATATATGCGTATGAAAAATCAAACGTTGTACCACTCACTTCTACACCACTCACTTCTACAATTTTACCATAAAATGGCGTGGTTTTTAGTTGTGTCGCAGATTTATTTTGACTTTCCAGCATAAATAGATTTTGTTTAGTAGTGTAAATAGCCAAGGTTGTTGTGAATTCAGCTTCTAGTTCGGTGATTGTTTTTGTTGTTCCGCTTGTCGGATTCGGAAAGCCTTCAATAATATTTGGTTGTTTAGGTATTGAATATCCGAGTAATTCTGGGGCACAAACGGTGTTGTCTTGTATAACAAGAGCATTTAAATTTCTAAATTCCACACCTTGTGCCAATCCAAACTCAATGGTTTGCAACCCATCAAATATATCTAACATAAAATGATATACATTTATGTTAGATAATCTATTCGCAATTTGTATTATTTATATTAGATTAATTATATTAGATTATTTATATTACATTATTTATATTACATTATTTATATTACATTATTTATAACGATAATAATAACTATACATATTGCTAAAATGGCAACATGATTTTGTTTATTACCGACAGTTGCGATATCAAATGTCAGCTTGCCATTATATACACTATATACAAAATATAACATGATAAATGCACTTAATAATGATAGCAAACAAAAATGTTTTTCATTGTGCTTTTGATTGTCATTTTCTGCATAAATAAGTTGATTATTAGAGTTTTCTCCCGAGGTAAATCCTTCTACACAATAGTCATTTACGCATTTACTATCGCATAAATTATTAGCATTTAATGCTAAACCGCCGCTAGGAAAATTAGTAGCAGCTCCTTTAATAGTAAAAGTTTCTTGGGCTCCAATTGTCGAAGAAAAACTTATTTTACCATCAGTTTTCACAGTTAAATATTTATTTAATACTTTTATAGCAAACTTATTATCACCGCTTTGTTTTATAAGTTTGAAAATAGCGCTAGTGTCGGTTGTTGTTTTATTGAAATCTTTTTGTGCAAATAATGTATTATTACTTGTATTGGCGAATATATAATACATTGAATTATTATCTGGCGATGTACCAGGAACCATTAATGTGCATAAGTCATTTGAAGCAGCCAGTGAATCGTACTTGGTTAGCTGAGTCTTGGAAATTGATTTTTGTGTAATTTGTAAAGGAGTGACATCGCAACCTCTACAATCATCGCCTTGACTAAGAGCGGCGGGGGCAGCAAACCTGTCCTCCCACCTTAAACAATATGCTATAGCATGTTTTCCGCCTGGTCTCCAACAGTAACTGGGACATTTACCTTCTATTAGTTGTGGATCTCTCGGGTCACCGCCTTTTACACATCTAGGTGTTTTGCAATTTTCAGGACAATAACTCCATGCTAGTTCTAAAGTGCTTTTTGAGTTTACTGTTTTTGTGAGCCTTGTATATAATACTGAGCCATCCTTCGATAAAAATTCACTCAGTTTATTTTCAATAACTCCGGATTTGCATGTTTTTGCCGCTTTTTCAGAAGCTGCTAATGTAGTTGCAGATGAAGATTGTGCATTACTAATAACTTTAGACATATCGCAGTCAGCTTTATTACTAGAGCTTTTCACCCATGATACCTCATTTGTAGTGGAAGGTTTAAGTGTTGAACCACTTCTCATTTCCCATTTATTTGCATCCTGTTTTTCTGGACGATAGGTAATACCTCCGCAATTTGCAGTGGTATTACATGCAGCAAATGCTGCATCTGGTGTGGCGAATACTGAGGATGCATTAGGGTATCCCGCTAAATACTTTGCATTATTTGGCTGTCCGTAGTCACAATCTAATATGACTGGTGCAGTCACAGGAGGAGGTGGAGGTGGAGGACTTACTTCTGGGACAGGAGGACTTACTTCTGGAGGACTTGCTTCTGGAGTAGGACTTACTTCTGGAGTAGTAGGAGTAGGAGGGGGAGGGGGAGGAGTAGGAGGGGGAGTAGTAGTAGTAGTAGTAGGAGGAGCAGACTTTTTTTTTAACTCGCCTTTTAGATAACGAATTGCGTCGTTCGCCTGATCGAGCGCCTTCTTCCATCCGTCAGTCGAGCCTTCGACTTTTGTCTCCGGAGAATCAATTCGCTCGTAACCTAGAGGACCGGTGAATCCTTCTATTATGTTTTTGTGATTACACTCTTTCTTTTTATTTTTATATGAATGATCAAAAAAAATTTCTCCTTGAACTAAACTGACAGGTTTATCTAAAGGTTCATGAATATCTGCCATGAATATATATATATATATATAAATAATAAAATGATAATATAATCAATATTTTAATAAATATTTTAATAAATAATAGAACATTATATTGCGAATTTTGTTACACATTTAGTATAGGAATTTTAATATATTGTTTATCTATTTTTTTTATACATGACCCCCATTCCTAGCATTGTAATCACCAATAACCAATTTCCTAAATAATATTGTTTATATATTAATTTCGAGTCTATATACATTGCTTGTGCTCCTTCTTTGCGTCCTTTGAGCGAGGAAAGTTTTTGTTGTAATTTTTTTTTATCATTTTCTAAACTGGTAATTTTATTATTTATCTGTGAAGCTCCGCTAGATAATGATATATTATTTGTCTCTACAGAATTTTTAAAATTTAAAATTTCTGCTTCAATAGTAGCGATTTTGCTTGCATTTGCTGCGTATTCTCGTGCTGTGCTTTCTGAATTAGTATAGTATTTATATTTTGGAAATAATGTGGTTCTTTCAGTTAATGCCGATTTGTAACGCTCATTTAAAGCTTGTAATTGTATTTCATTTTGAGATGTTGTCATATATAATATATAAATATAAAAGGAATAAGTCTAATATTTATTCGTCCTCACAAATTCTATAGAAAGGGGCGCTGATAGCAGATTTGCTTTTACGAGTAATTTCACAAATTTCTCCAGGACGAATGCCAATCGCTAGAGATACTGGATTAAAACGTGTCATGCCTGGCATTTGCAGGTTATTCTTAATATTATATTTCTGTCGAACGGCTGCGGCTTCTTCATTCGTCAATACGCGATGTGGTGGAACTAATTCATGGTCTAAAATATTGAATTGCAGACGTTTAATGTTATATAAAGTTACCATAATTCCGTCTTGTTTCCAAATATGTTTTACAGTTTTAAGAATAGGTTCATTTGGCTCATCTTTTACAATAATGATCAGTTCATCTTTATTAGTTAATACTTCTTCTAATTGAAATAGGTCCTCAATATACTCATAAAGATTATTGTGACGAATTGCCTTTGATAAATGATATTTTACATATACGTTTTTCGCATCATCCTCTTTTTTAAGCAGCATGTCCATTTGTCGCGCCTGAAACATTGAATTCACTTCCCCCATATTGAACCCAGAATAGCTATCAACATTATAACCTTGCTTCTCTAGTTGTAATAAAATATTTTCCCTAGATTTGAAAATGTGTGATAGTTGACTGCTCTGAGACATATTATATATACATATAATATGTTTTAATTCTTTTCAATTTTATAATATGTAATAAACGTTTATTATTTTATAATAATTTCTTTCTTTTCTGATTCTTCTTTTTCTTCTTCTTTATCTTTGTCATTAATTGTGAATAATATACTCTCGGTGGCTTTTTTTTTTGCTTTATCAATAATATCATTGATAGTATTTGCAGTGGTAATGTCATTTTCTTCAGGAAGTGTATTATCGGCAGTAGAAGAAGGATCAGTAAAAAGGCTTTCATCCTCTTTTTGTTTAGCATCATCTATGGTTTGTGTAATATTATGAACTGCAGCTTGTGTATCAATTGGCAATAATGTGTGATTTTGAGCTAATGAGACTTGTGCTTGAGCCAATGCAACTTGTGCTTGTGTTTGGGTAGTTTCTGCTTGAGTAGTAGCTAAGTCTTTTCCTGCTACAGGAGAACCTTCGTGAGAGGGTGATTTTAATGCGGGCGAAGATGGCATGGTTGCCTCATATTGTGGAGAGGTTGCATCATACTGTGGAGAGGTTGCATCATACTGTGGAGAGGTTGCCTCATATTGTGGAGAGGTTGCCTCATACTGTGGAGATGGTGTGACAGGGAAGGCGGGCGAACCGGGCTCTACTAATTGCGGTCTAACTTCTTGCATTGTGTGTTCTTTTATAATCGCAGGCACAGGTAAATCTTCCATACTAAATTTGATGGGCGTATTCGCTTGTTCAGGCGTAAACATGTCGATATTTTTAGGCACATCCTTCTTGTCAATTTCATTTACATGATTTAATAATTCGCGCGTCGTCATTTCTTTGCCAAGTAATTTCACAACATTATTCGAGAATGACATGCTTGTTAGCTGATCTATATTTTTATCCGTTATAATTCTCATCTGAACGTTCATCGTTTGTAATTCTTGTATGAGTAATTTAAACGCGTAAGGGATACGTAGTACACTGAATGATCTCCCAAATCTACTTACATTATCTATTTGCAATTTGTTATCCAGTGTTCCTTCAAATCGTATAGGCCCATCAGCATATGGACTTAAAAATAAATTATAACTATCGTTATATATTGCGATCATTCCAGTTTGATTACACACGGCCATAAAATATTCGTCTCCTCGAACAAGCATAGATTCTTGTAAAAATTTAGCGGCGCCGTGTCCTAATATACCATCCCTCTCCATCTCTCCAACGCGCAGACCTCCCTCGTTTGCTCTGCCCTGAACAGTTTGTCTTGTTAGTAGTGTGCGTGGCCCGCGTGCACGAGAGTTAATTTTATCTTTAACCATATGTTTTAAACGCATGTAATACGTGGGTCCAAAGAATATATCCATTTGTAATTGTTCGCCAGTAAGTCCATTATATAATAGTTGGTTTCCTGTCGATTGAAGACCCTCTCGCCTGAGCATATCGCCAAATTGTTTATGTTTAGGTCCTTTATTCATAAATGCAGTGCAATCCCCGAAGCCACCGTATATACTGCATGCTTTACCCATTAAAGTTTCTACTAATTGACCAATTGTCATTCTAGAAGGCAATGCATGAGGATTTACAATAATATCAGGACGGATACCATCGTCTGTAAATGGCATATCTTCTTCAGGAACGACTAATCCAATGGTTCCTTTTTGTCCACATCTAGAACAAAACTTATCTCCAATATTAGGAATACGCTCATGTCGTATGCGGACTTTTGCAATACGTTTACCCTCTTCTCCTTCAGTAATAAAAGTTTTATCTACATATCCAAGCTGTCCTTTTTTGGCGAATATAGATGCATCGGTGGACACTTCAGGGTCATCTAAATTCGTAATTACTTTTCCTATTAAAACAGTTTTATCGTCTACCTTTGTATTTTCTTTAATCATTCCTGCTTTATCAAGTGCACCATAATCAAACCCTGGTTTTAACCCGATTACATTTTCGTCTTCGATATTTGCAAATCTACTGTCTATTTGCGAATTTCCTGTATTCGTTTGCTCTTCAAATGTTTCATACATATTGTAATATGAAGTTCTAAATAATCCACGATTGATAGAACCTTCATTTACCAATATGGCATCTTCCACGTTGTAACCATTGTAGCACATAATACCAACAATAACATTTTCACCATACGGATGTTGTTCATTATTTATTTTCTCTAAATATCTACTTTTTACAAGAGGTATTTGTCCATTATTTAAAACAACACCCATCTTATCAAGTCTAACCTGAAAGTTCGAGTGATATAAAGAAACTGCTTGTTTCATTTGACCACATGCAAATAAATCACGCGGCAACTGATTATTTTCAGGGAATACAACTTGATTTCCCATGACACCAAGAATAAGTGATGCATGTATTTCTATATGCGTATATCTTTCATGGTGAATCTTTGCTAATGTGGAATGAAATTGTTCTGCCGAATGTGCAATAAGGGCAGATTCTTCTTCAGAAACATCAATATACTCAATCACCGCTTGGGTTGATTGAAGTGTCTCAATATCATCGGTCGCATACAATGCATTTACTTTTCCATAGGTATAACATTTTGATAGAGAGAATGCGCCATCTATTTTTTCGGCAAAACCGGTGATTAATTGTACCCAACTAAAACTGTCTGTTTTAAGTTTTTCTAACACAGGTTTTCTATCATAGCTCGCGCGACCATCGTCAACATAAAATACTGGTCTACATAATCGACCACCGTCAGTATATATATATATTGTGTTATTTGCTATATCCCAATTTATACTACTATATATTGGCAATAATGCGCTTCGTCTATATTTTTTCAATTTATCACGTACGCTATTAGGCGTGCTTGTCACGCCAACCCAATTCCCATTTACGAATAGTTTACAATCATGCGATATTTCATTCGGACTACTTTCCTGTAATAATTTCATATTACAATGGCGTCGTAACAATTTTATAATTGGGTATGATGAACAAGAACCTGTTATGAATGCACCTAAACTCAAATGCTTATGCAGCCCTACATTTCCTCCATCTGGAGTGTCAACTGGATCGATAATACCCCACTGTGAAGAATGCAGCAATAATGGACCTGTTATTTTTGCGCTAGCATCAATAGGGAGAGTTACTTTACGAAGTTGTGAAACTGCAGAATTATAGCTAAGACGATTCAAATCCTGCACAACGCCTTCCCGCTTAGTGTGGGCTTCTGCGCCCCAATTTCCTTTAAATGCTTTTCGAACACCTTGTTCCAATATTCTTTCTGCGAAAAATTCATTGTAATTCCCCTCAATCAAATCGATAAAGTTACTTTGGTATTTTGATTGTTTATAGTAGTATTCCTTGTCTATTTTCTGAAATATATGCTTTACCTGGAGAGAATAATATTCTTTAAATAAGTCACCCAACAAAATGCCGGGGGTTTCCACGCGTTTAAATCGAAAACTATCACGATCTGTTGATTTCACCACATCTGTATATACGCGCAACATTTCTCGCACCATATGTCCTAAGAAATAAGCTTTGTTTTTAAAATTTGACACACCTATATGCGGGAGAAAATAATTAGAAAGAATTTCCAAAGCATGTGATACCGTTTTACCCTTAGTAAATGTAGCAATATATTTGAGCGCGACATCTTGATTAAAAAACTTATTTGCATCATGTATAGATGGAACGAATAATTCAATATATGTTTTATATTTATCCATATCAAGAAGACAATGCTCAATAATAGCTTGGTCAGATACGATACCTAATGCTCGCATCATAATACATAATGGTATAGGCTTACGAACATTTGGAACAATAACCACAATTTGCTTATTTGATAATGATGGAGTAGGCGCAACAATACGAACAGACATGGTGCGTGTAGGCTTAGATGTATCCTCCGATACAGATCGAATATCGGCAGCGGCACTATATAATTCATTCAAATCTTTTCGAACGTAAAGCATATTGTCTGCAAACTTTTCTTGTGATACAATACATTTCTCTTTACCATCTATAATAAAATACCCACCATAATCGTTTTTACATTCGCCCATTTCAAAACGAACCCGCGGGTTTAAATTATCCAAAATACATAGATTCGACCTCAACATAATTGGGAATCTCCCTAAAAATATTTTTTCTAATGTTAATGTGTGTGTAGGGGCGGTTTCTTCTGCTCTTTTTTCTTCCGATCTTTTTTCTTCCGATTCATCATGAATGAAAAAATCTACTTCAAGATCATAATGAATCGTAATAGCATATGTCATATTGCGTAATCGGGCTTCATTTGGATACATATAGTGTTTTCCACGCTCATCATAAATAATAGGTTTCCCGTAATATATTTTATCGCCCGCTTTTCCTCCTAAATATAAATTACATCGTAACTTGAATTCATTTGTTTTTGGGTCCTGCATTTTCATAATTTGTATGGGATTTTTCTCTTTCATAATCCTCGAAATATCATTCTCCATAAAATTATTATATGATGATATCTGGTGCTGAACCAACCATTGAGGATTATCTTCAAAATATTTATCTATAATTTTTTGTATCGATGTATCGTCCATTATATAATAATGAGGGTTTTTTTTAGACTTAAAAACTATATTAGTTTTTATCGTATAATATAATATTTATGATGAACATTATATTATATACCATAGTATATTCCTAATTATTACAGTAATTATATCATTAATTTTTACCACATGTGCAATTATTTTTATCACACGTGCATTTCCCCCCTTTTTTGCAGTCACATTTTTTATTTGTATGCCCTTCTATAGTTTTTGTTTGTATTAAGATTAAAACGCCTAAAGCAAGAAGGAATAATACAAATGGCAGTAAAACTAAGAACCACGATACACGCGAATGCCCTGACTTACATATTGAATTTAATACAAATACCCAAAAAACAGTATATACTATATTAGCGACAAATACAAGTGACGTACTAGGCACATCACATTCTAAGCTGCCTACACAATATACATCAGTGTTATTTCTATTTTGAATGAATACAATAATAATAGAAATTATAGAGATAACTAAATATACATATGCTGGCGTGCACAAATCTTTTATGGTTTTGGTAAGATTCATTTATAATATATTAAAATAAATTAAATTAAAATAAAATAAATTATGATACAATTGACGGTTGGTCTAAAGGAGAGGCATTTAATGAAGATGGTGATTTACGTCCATTCCAAGTATTCACTGCTTTTTCCCCAGTATTCCATAATGTGTATAGTCCTTGTTGTAATTCCGCACCAAGAATTGGGCTGCGTCCACTACCACCTTTCATATTAGTATGTTGTCGTCGTTTTTTTCTAAAGTATCTTTTCGAATATCTTTTCGAAGTTCTTTTCGAACTTCTTCGAGAAGTTCTTTTCGAAGAATGGTGTGTATTTTTGGTTTTTTTACTGTGCGATTTTTTACCACGATTAGAAGCGCTTAAACGACCTCCAACATCATCTATTTTCCACCCTCCATATTGTTTAAATGTGCTACCGTATGGGGTGGGAAAAGCATCACATCCTCCTACTGCGCTCCCACACGTTGATAATGGAGATATATTAAGGCAGCCCCCACCACGATGGCGGCGACGTTGCTTTACTTTACGCGCTTTATTTTTGCGAGTATTACTTCTAAATCGTCTGTGTCTGTATTTTTTACTTTTCATTATTATATACTAATATTATATTTATAAAAAATATAAGGTGAATATAAAATATTCGTGTAAATATTTATATATCTCTGTAAATATTTATATATCTCTGTAAATATTTATATATCTCTGTAAATATTTATATATCTCTGTAAATATTATTCAATGTCCACATGAGTTAACATATGTCTTCGGCAACACATTTTATTTAGACCAAGAACATCAAGTGTTTCCCCCTCAATCGTTTTATCTACCATATCAACCGTTAAATATTTCACCTTATCTACGTCGGCGCCTACCGCAGCCTTTTTGCGACGCACTTCGCGCGTATAATAGCGATATTTGTCTCCAAGCACAGTTCCGCATGTAAAGCATTTTACCGGAATAATCATGTTTATATATTTATATACAATTAATATATAAATCAATTTTTAACAATATATTCTTATATTGATAGAATCACTTTGTTTATATTGGTATAGTATTTATTCCGCCAATGAAATAACCATTTTCCACAACAAGTTACAGTATTACAATTATATTTGCTAAATGTTTTGCATAATTTTATTTATGATGCGAATATTATCTATGTGAATATTATCTATGTGAATATTATCTATGTGAATATTATCTATGCAACTCTTTTATTTCCATAATACCCTTCAACCGTTACTATTTTACTTACTCGCTTCTCTCGCGCACCCAATACAGGGCGCCAAGATTGAAATAATACTACAATAACAAATAATCCAACTACGATACCGATAATATACATCATATTTTGACGAACAAAATTCATTATATATTATATAGCTGATATTTTATATAGCTGATATTTTATAACCATTGGTCGTTTTCACTCGAACATGTTGTTCTATATTATCATGAAATTTGGTATGACATTTCTCACAAACTGTAATTAGATTCGCTTTATGATTTTTGTGAAATGTTCCTATATATGAGTTCTTTGTATTTGCTTCTTTTTGATGTTGCAAATGATGAACTTCTGTTCCCTTTTCGCCACAATTTTCACAATCACCTTTTATTTTTTTTGCATTAAAATGACTTACTTTTTGACCTAAAATATTTTGTTGTGAGTCATTATATTTATTCCTTAAATAATGTGCCCTCTTTAAAAAATCGTCTGGTAAATGCAATGCTTTACACACTTCCAGTCCATACATACTATCTCCTGCACCAGGTCGAAGCTTTCGATCATATATTAAACAATCCTCCGCTTCGTCATAGGTTACTGCCATGTGTTTCATGCATAGTTTGCGTAGGGCGGTAATTTCTTCAAAATGTTGTATTTCATGAAAATGTGTTGCAAATAAATGTGTAGCATCTGTTTCATGTAAATGTTCGAGTCCGGCTGTAAAAATACTAAGAGCAGAATCGCTTTCTGTACCAGAACATAATTCGTCACCAAGAATAAGACTGTTTTTATCAGCCATGCGTAAAATAGTGCGCAATTCCGTCATCTCTACTGCAAATGTGGAGAGACCCTTGAATATATTATCATTTCCTAAAATTCTCGTATAAATAGAATGATATGGCGAAAAACAAAACGATTTGCAAGGAACATACAGTCCAGCTTGTGCCATAATCACTGCAATTCCAACAGATTTAATGAGACTGGTTTTCCCTACAGCATTTGTGCCATACAATAACATGCCATTATACATTTCGGTATCAGCACCAACTGCATGGCTAGAAGTATCTACATTAGATGATGCTCCTAAGCTAATATCATTTGTGACATATAATTCATTTGTTTGAATATGTTCGATAAGAGGGTGACGAACTCCTTCAATAGAAAAAAATGCCTTTTCTGCCGGAATAATATTTGGCTTATTATAATTATATTTGTCAGCTATATAACATTTTGTTTGTAATATATCAAGTGCAGTAGTGAACTGAATAATATCCTGAAGTATATCATGAAATTGTGTGAAATCTGTAATAAATGTATTAAAAAATGTAATAATTTCTGATACCAAGAGGATTTCAGATGAGTGCGTTTTTAACGCGAGTGATCTAATCAACTTATTTGTAACTCCCATATCTTTTTTATTACTTCCAATAGTGAAATACTCCAACTTATCATATGCAAATTCAAACTCGTGATTTTTTCCAATATTATCTTTGTATCGGAGAGTAACAGTTTTTTCGGTATGTGTTGTTGCCGCTTTGTTCATCAGTGATTCTATTACAGTTTGTAACCGGTTAATTCTTGTCTTGGTTCCCATTAAAATGGGATCCGATTTAGGCGTATCGTGAATCTTAATAAAATTAGTTTTTTTTTCTGTTGGGTTTTGCACAGAATTAGGATTACTATTATTTTGATTACCTGCCAAACATGCCATTAGTGCATCTGCAGAAACTCTGGCTTTTGTTTTTGCACTTTTGTTACTTTTTTCGACAGACGCAACCCTACCGGACAGCCATTCTCTAATGGATTCGAGTTTTTTGCGAGAATGAATGCAGTCATCAAACAACTGGTCTATTTCTAGAGATATTCCTGGTTTAATAAAAAAATCACCTGGTCTTGCAATAGACGAGAGAAATTCGCTATTTAAATGATAAATATGGGAACACTTTTCAATATAAAAGGTATTATCTATATGACGTAAAATTTGATTGCACACATTACTAATATATCCACTCGGCCAGGGCGTATCGTTTCGGTTGGCAGAATTATTAATATACTCATTTATCGTTTCATCTGTTTTCATTTTATTATAAATAAACAATAACTTAGAAATATCATTGTAAAATACGGACAGCTCCTTGGGATTTACTTTTTTAAGAACAAGTTTTCTCGAAAATTTTTCAATATCATTTATTCCCGATAAATTGCTGCGCAAGGGTTCCCAAATATTGTTGGTTAAAGAATACTCTGTAATTGCATATGAAGTATTTAACCACTCTATATTTGTAGTTGGGTTATGTAATATGCGGGAAAATTCGCGTTTCCCCATAACAGTAACACAATTATTCAAAAAGCTGCTTACAGAAGACAGCTTACCGGTTTGTTTATTATCAGTAAGTATATTTAATTGTTTCAAAGAATGATTTGCCAGAATAAGTTTATCAGAATGATTCTCAAAAATGGGTGATTGTAGTTTATTCACAAGATTTGGACTATGTTGATGAACAAAATTTAGGAGAAAAGTTAAAGATTGAATTGCAATTAAGTGCGTTGGAAACATTTCGATAATTTCATCGCATGGAATATCCGGATAAAATTTTTCAATTGTTGCCAACTGATACGTCTGTTTTTCGGAATTTTGGGCATATGTTCTAAAATCCATGATTGCAACCTGGTTTATTTTTACACCCAGAGGGGCGCCCCCATCAGCGATGTGAACCGCATCATATTCTTCTGATAAACCATCGATAATGTGTATTTTTTTACTCATTATACTAGAAAAACTTATGATCTCGTCTACATATTTTTTAGACAAGTTAGAAATAATAATACATTCACTCGGATTATAAATAGAGGCAATTCTCTCCAATTCGTCGTATGTGCATGGTGTATGGTAGAATTCGCGATTAAATTGCGACGATGAGATATAACCAGTTAGAACATCTAGCACGGCGGTTCCTATCGTAATTTGCTCGCGCATTAATTTTCTCTCTGTAGATTTATGAATCCAAATACACATGATATGATTGGTTAGCTGGGTAGTTTCATTCGTAAAGAACGTGCCAGGAGAGATAACTTCTGTTAAACTTCTAGATGTATGTTTAGCCTGGATATCTTGCGTGTATATAACAATTGTATATCCATTATTTTGTAAACGATTTATATATTTTTCGCTGTGGTCTACGTGAAATCCGGCTTGCATAATATCACACATAACGCCAGTATCGTCCGCCATTTTACTTTGTTTTTTTGCCATAACTAGGTCATTCATGGTAGTAAATGTTTCAATATCACTACCTATATAAGTGCCGTTCTCTCTACGTAAAGCATACACTTCAAAAAACACCCCCACTTGAATAAGCACAATAGTGGTTTCGCCATATTGTTCTTTATGTTTGGCAGTCAATGTAAAGTAATCCGCAATAATAGTCATGTATACTATAAAGTATATATGATTAGCTTTATATTGGGTAATCACATGTAATATTGTAATGATAACCGGAACATGGTACTGTCCCGTATCATTTATCATTCATGAAATTGTGCATGAGAGTAGCATCATTATTATTGTTCAGATCACCAGACAAAATTGCCTGTTCATACATTTTTCGCAGAACATCATTTGGTGCATCGCTGCCTACTTTTAACAAGTTTTTCTCACGCAAATATTGTTTAACCTCAGTAATAGCTTTTTGTCTTAATAATGAGATTTCATGTTTGATACGCCGCCTAGTATCTGTATTTTTAATTAGAACAGATACAATTGTTCCAGTTTTCCCTAATTTATATTTTACGGTTCTAATCTTTTTATGTGCAACGCATCGTTTTGTTTTAGTTGATTTGTTCGTATCATTGCCTTCTGGATGTGCAATTCGTTTATACTCACCTTTAATTTGTTCTAATTTAGAACTTCGCTCGTTATGAACAGAAGATGGTTGTAGTGGACTGTCTGTTGGGATACTTATTTTTATGTGTGTTGGTGCAGTATGTGTATCACTACGCTGCGTCATCCTTTTTAATTCGCGAAATGTTGGACGAGAACCACCTTTCAAACAACTGTAATCTGGTTGTTTATGTTTAACAGTCATTCGATTTTGATTTGTAGTAGATATGGAAGTAGTATTATTAGTATTATTAGTATTATTAGTATTATTAGTATTATTAGTATTATTAGTATTAGTATGTTCCATGAGGCGTAAGGGAGTTGATGCTGCTCCACCTACATTATGTTCGGTGACCATGTTATGCCCTGTGGCAATGTTATGCCCAGGCGCAATGTTATGCCCTGCGGCAATGTTATGCCCTGTGGCAATGTTATGCCCAGGCGCAATGTTATGCCCAGGCGCAATGTTATGCCCTGCGGCAATGTTATGCCCAGCATACTGGTTATGCGTGGTATGAATATGATGCTGATTGTTATCTTTCTGCAATGTCGAGGTTTTGGTTAATACTTTATTTTTGGTTAATGCTTTATTTTTGCCGATATTATTTTGTTTCTTCTTATTAGAAAGTTCTTGTAAAAATTCCAAGGACGAGCTAAATTCATCATCGAAAGAGGTCTCCTTTACAGGAGGAGTTAATTCATCTCCTTCGCGTCTATTTTGATAATTTTTAATTTTTTCAATAAGTTTTTTTCGCAAAGTTTTAGAATTATGATTTGTATTATTCTTATATTTTCGAGGTTTTTCGCGTGTTTTTTTGGTTTTATCGCCGCCCGACAAGGATAAATATTTAGGATCAAGAGTAATTTTTTTCTGTTTATTATTAGACATTATTATGTATAATAATAGTAAAATTAAAGATACATATGTTCCGCACCAATAAAATTAGTTTTATCATTATTTGATGTGTCGTTGTGTTTATATAATTCAAATCCTTTTATTATATCTAAATGTGTAAGGACGGTTTTTTCCGTTTTTGGTTTACAAAATACACGCCGGCTATGTGCAATTTTTGTTTTTGCAAATAATGTTTCGATATTTCGTCCAAAAAATTTGAAATGCTTTATATTGGACTTGAACCATTCCCGTTGAATAGGGTCCTCTTTAGAAATGGACCATTTCGCATCGAGAACCTTTTTAATAAAAATACTATATAATTCTTTATAACTATAGTCACTTGTTTGAAACCTCCATGTAAAGCGTGATTCTAGTCCTTGATTATAATCGAAAAAACAGGTTTTTAATTCTTTTTCATATCCAGCAATAATAACCATAAGATTTTCTTTGTGGTCACTTAATGCCTCACATAATGTATCAATACATTCCTTTGAGAATGAATCGCCCTTTTCGTTGTTACCGAGAGAATAAGCTTCATCTATGAATAATACTCCTCCCAAACAATTATCGATAACGCCCCTAGTTTTACTAGCAGTCTGTCCTAAATATCCTGCAATTAAGTCAGAGCGGGTGACTTTTTTAAAAATATTATTCTTAAGAATACCAAGTTTACTAAAGATTTCTCCTATATATTTTGCTAGTTCAGTTTTGCCAGTCCCAGGTGGACCATATATTACAGTATGCATAAAGTCATTCTTGCTGCATCCCAATGTGTGAAAATTCTGTATGTAATATAAAATTTGGTCTATTATACTAGATTTTACAATATCCATACCAATCATATGATTAAGTTTTTGTAGTGGTTCTTTAATATTATGTATAGCTTGCATATTTATATTATATTCTATATCTGGATGTAATGGATATTTATCAATCAATATCAGAATATCGTTAATTTTACTGATTTCCGCTGTAATATGTATTACCTTTTTGGGTTTCTGCGTTGTAAGAATTGTAGCGGTGGGTTGTTGTATAGACGGGGAGCAATTATAATACGGGTTAAACATATGACCATTATCTATTTTTGGAGATATATAAAATGTTTTTTGTGGTTGAGTGATTGTGGATAATTTCCAGTGTTTAAAACTTTTACTTAATTCAAATTTATAAGGTATTATGCCTGACTGGTCGTTAATACTATTATTATTATTATTATTATTATTATGAATTGCATTATTAGAGGGTTGAGATAACCCAATGTTATTTTGGATATTTTGCGTATTTTCATTATTTTTTGCTAAAAAGACGGGTTTCCACCCAGCAAATTTATCATTTTGACCAGATATAGCCAAATATTTGTCAGTAAGTGAATTATGTATATTATTCCATTTATGTAATGAAGTTTTCACAGAATTTTTCACAGAATTATGTTCATAATAATCACTCTTTGGTGATGACTCATCGATACATTGGATATCTATTGCATTTATCATATTACTATAACGATGTTTATATATATTATATGGAATTTGAGAATTAACGTTGTCTAATACACGCTTTCCTTTTTTTAAAATAAAATTATTGGTATCATCTAAAATATACTGGCGTGGTATATTATTGACAGTAGAATGTAGAAGGGTTGTTTCACTTTGATCAACGTAAATTTTATTATTATTATTATTTTTACTGTTATAGTGGTTCTTATTTCGTACCCGCACATAAGTATTTCGACGATGAGTATTTTTATTTCGTCTAGTTGTCATATATAATAAAAACATATAAAGATAAATTGAAGTAAATAATGAGCTTAATGATAAATGAAATAACCAATATGGAAAGTGTAAATCACCTGGAAAAGAATACTAAAATCGATTCTGATGAACAAATTGACGCAGAGAAATATATAGAACAGCCGTGGTCTGTGATTGAATCTTATTTTAGAGGGAAACATCTACAGCAACTGGTGCGCCACCAGATAGAATCTTACAATAATTTTGTAACCTATCAAATACAAAAAACAATTGTAATGTTTAATCCGGTAATCATTCATTCGGAACAAGATTATGTTGCTTCAGCAGATAAATATAAGCTTGAGCTTCAAATTACATTCAGTAATTTTAACATTCATCGCCCACAAATTCATGAAAATAATGGCGCGACAAAGTTAATGTTTCCAAGCGAAGCTAGGTTGCGCAACTTCACTTATAATGCTGGAATGACAATAGATATTAATATCAAATATATTATTCGCAGCGGTAATGATCTTGAGGCAGAACACACATTGTATAAAACACTTCCCAAAATTCATATGGGGAAAATTCCAATTATGCTGAAATCAGATATTTGTGTATTGAGCCAATATAAACACATTGATCCGCGCGTGAGTGGAGAATGTTATATGGATGCGGGGGGATATTTTATTATTAATGGATCTGAGAAAACCTGCTTGGCACAGGAGCGTGCTGCTGAAAATTCCATTCAATGTTTTAATTCTGTTAAAAACACAAAATGGTCATATACGGCGGAAATCAAATCGGTGCCAGATTCAAAATGTATTTCACCCAAGCAGATTGTTATGTACATGTCTACAAAAAATAATGGATTTGGCACAGGGATTTACATGCAGATTCCTAGAATTAAAGCACCAATTCCGTTGTTTATTGTATTTCGAGCGATAGGATGCATTACTGACGAGCAAATTTGCGAAGGTATAGTTCTTGATCACCGTGCCAAAGATAATGCAGCAATCCTTATAAAATTAAGGGGCTCTATTGTCGATGCAAATAAATATCTTACTCAAGATGCTGCGATTGAATATATTATAAATTTTGCAATGTATACTCCATTAAATATGGACAAAGAAACTGGCGCTAGAAAAAAACGCGAGTTTACCGTCCAAATTCTTGATCGCGATATCTTTCCACATTGCCATACTACAATCCAGAAAAAGATGTTTATGGGATATATGGCGAACAGACTAGTTCGATGTAGTTTGGGGCTGGATAAGCCGTCAGATAGGGACTCTTATCTTAATAAGCGGATAGATTTAACTGGGGTGCTCCTAAACAATTTGTTTAGGAATTATTTCAATAAATTAGTAAAAGATATGCAAAAGCAAATCGTCCGTGAAATTAATCACGGTTCATGGCGGTCTACCGAAGATCATCTTAATATTGTGAATATGACGAATATTTATAAAGTATTGAAGTCCACTACAATTGAAAACGGCATTAAAAGGGCATTGTCTACAGGAGACTTTGCTATTATGCATTCTAATGGCAATAAAGCAGGGGTAGCGCAAGTTTTAAACCGACTGACATATATTTCAGCACTAAGCCACCTTCGACGTGTAAATACACCAATAGATAAAAGCGGAAAGCTGATTGCCCCGCGTAAATTGGCAGCTTCATGTTGGGGATTCTTATGTCTTGCAGAAACACCTGAGGGAGCATCAGTAGGTATTGTTAAAAATTTAAGTTACATGACACACGTTACCATCCCATGTGAAAGTAATGGATTATATGATTTTGTAACTCCATACATTTACACATTTGATGATATTACCAAATCTGATTTAAGCACGGGAGTAAAGGTGTTTGTAAATGGAACATGGATAGGTATTGCGAAAAATCCAATTGAATTATATTCGTCTCTTAAACAAAAGAAATATAAAGGAATCATCAACATATATACCTCTATTATTTTCGACACGCAACGAAAAGAAATCCGCGTATGCAATGATGCAGGCAGATTAACCAGGCCCGTATTTCGGGTGCGGAATGCTAAACTATTAATTAATAACAAACATATTGATGGATTAAATAAAAAGGAATTGTGTTGGAATGATTTACTCACTGATTGCCTCAACGATGAATCTGTCATTGAATATATTGATGCAGCAGAACAGAATTTCAGTATGATTGCAATGACTCCAAAGAAACTTAATAATGGATATACGCAAAATAGTAAAGATCATTATATTTATAAATACACCCATTGTGAAATCCACCCGAGCACTATTTTCGGTATTCTCGCATCGTGTATTCCATTCCCAGAACATAATCAATCGCCGAGAAACACATATCAATGTGCAATGGGAAAGCAAGCAATGGGAATGTATGTTACAAATTACGATATACGTATGGACAAGACGGCATATGTGCTGACATATCCAATGCGTCCTTTAGTTGATACGCGCATTATGAACATTATTAAACTAAATGAAATTCCGTCTGGTTCACAAGTTGTTGTTGCTATTATGACACATTCCGGATACAATCAAGAAGATTCTATCTTATTTAATCAGGGCTCTATAGATCGTGGTTTATTTCAAGCTACAATTTATCATACCGAGAAAGACGAGGGGAAAAACTCTCATGGTGACGAGGAGATTCGTCGCAAGCCAGACAAATCTAAAACGAAGGGCATGAAATTGGGGAATTATGATAAAGTAAACCGTGATGGAGTCATTCCCGAAAATACTTTAGTGGAAAATAGAGATATTATCATTGCGAAAATGGTCGCCATTAAAAATGCGCGTAACAACCACACAACTGTTATTAAATATAAAGACCAAAGTAAGATATGTAGAACAAAAGAGGAAACATATATTGATAAAAATGTTATTGGTAAAAATGGTGACGGATACACATTATGCAAGGTTCGTCTTCGCGCAATTCGTAAACCAGTAATCGGTGATAAATTTAGCAGTCGCCATGGACAAAAAGGGACAATTGGAAATATTATTCCAGAATGCGACATGCCATTTACGGAAACCGGTGTAAAGCCGGATATTATTATTAACCCACATGCTATTCCATCAAGAATGACAATTGCGCAGTTAAAAGAAACTCTTTTAGGAAAAGTTATTTTAGAATTGGGATTATTTGGCGATGGTACGAGTTTTGGTAATTTCGAAATTAAAGATATTTGTAAAAAATTACGCGAAGTTGGTTATGAATCCACTGGAAATGAATTATTATATAATGGTCTCACTGGCGAACAACTTGAAAGCAGCATATTTATTGGACCAGTATTTTATCAACGCCTCAAGCACATGGTTGCTGACAAATATCATAGTCGGGCGACGGGTCCAATGGTAAATCTAACACACCAGCCGGCGGAGGGGAGAGCGAGGGATGGCGGGCTCAGATATGGTGAGATGGAGCGTGATTGTATGTGTAGTCATGGCGCCGCTCGTTTCAATAAAGGACGTTTATATGATGCATCTGATGCCTTTAGCGTTCATGTATGTAAGAGATGTGGAATGATCGCAGCATACAATGACAAATGTCATATTCATCATTGCAAAATGTGTGATAATAGAACAGATTTCAATTACGTAGAGCTGCCTTATGCATGTAAATTGATGTTTCAGGAATTGATGACAATGAATGTTGCGCCGAGAATGTTAACATAAATTCAATATTATAATTAGATATATTTAGGATATTATACAATTTATATAGTATTATAGCATTTAGTATTTAGTATTGCTGTGCTTCATATTATAAATATTAATAATTATAATATATATTTTAATCTATATAAAATATATATATTATGGCAGGCTGTATTTCAAATTCAAATCCAAGCAGATTAGGAGGAGGAGCGCGAGGTGTACAACCCAAAGGAGGATTATTAGGGGGAGGCGGCGGGTCCTCTGGAGGAAGTGGCATGGTGGGAGGAAGTGAAAGAGGTAGAGATAGACTTGTTTTACGAAAAGCATTTGGCAGGTTCATGGTGATTGATGCGGGCACGGACGACGTATTTGGTGACATTAAAAGCTTCATGTTCGCGGGAGCAGCCTATAATGAGGATGAACAACGGCCGACAGAAACATCAGGTACATCAGGTACATCAGGTACATCAGGTTGCTCAGGTACATCAGGTACATCAGGTTGCTCAGGTACATCAGGACATCACACGGCGGGTTTCGATATTCTTGACGAGGATTATATTGACGTGGACGGCGACGGCTACGCCGACCCAACTCTAGGAACATGTTCAAGAGATGTATTAAAGATGCCGCTTACTCCTTTTAGACAGGCATTTAATGCTGGTGATTCACAGGCAACCGTAAATAATTCTGTATTAGACGAACTATATGCACCTAATCAGGTTGGCGGGATTGGAGCAGGCCAAAACATTTTTTCGCGCGCAGGAGGAGCTCACACCGGCGGTCAGGCTGCTTATACAGGAAACCCAAAATACGTTTATGATAGTTCTGATTATATTCGATTCAAGAAATTACAAGCTAAAAATCGCACTTACAATGACAAAAGCTTTGGTGGTGCAAATAACGGTGCCTATGTTCCATTAATGAGAATGAGACACTGATTGTAATGATAATTTTAAAGTAAATTATATTATATATAATATAATATAAATGACTGGACAGTTACCATATTCCACTGTTGGTGCTGCAAGCATACCACTAAAGCAAATACTTAATAATGGATTTACACGTAGTAAAATGGGGATGCCTTTTAAACCAGATACCATGACACAAGGGAGCGGGTTTTCTAGCGCACGTGCAACATTTATTAACGCGCCAGTGAACCGGCATGAATATACAACTTCTGCATATTCTAAAAATAAAGCTGCGCCAGTGTCATCATCACAGCTTATCGAATCTCGGCGCACGAAAGCAATTGGAAAAAGCTCTACTAATCGTCAATCAAAAATAATGTCTTATCGTAGCCAAGACACATCATTTAGGAATAGTGCTTTAGCGCGTGTTCGGGGAGGTGGCACTGTTGCACCAAAGAAAAAGGGCGCATTAGAAAACCCTTTCAGGAGTGGAGGAAATTGTTGTTAAATAGTATTAGCAATTATATTAGCAATTATATTAGCAATTATATTAGCAATTATATTAGCAATTATATTAGCAATTATATTAGCAATTATATTAGCAATTATATTTTATATTAAGCAATACTTAATTATAATAATATAATCTATAATAATATAATCTATAATAATATAATCTATAATAATATAATCTATAAT
>Ga0209482_1000442_pt1 | contig 35367 bp, 32 predicted proteins | sample CoawatmetaG10DNA_FD_187512 | JGI IMG/M metagenome (GOLD analysis project Ga0209482, IMG submission 187512) | Marine microbial communities from the West Antarctic Peninsula - Coastal water metaG104-DNA (SPAdes) (version 2) | ecosystem: Environmental > Aquatic > Marine > Coastal ...
CGCCACCCCAAATAACCTTTCCATCTGCAATTGACATCCAAAAACTATTTACTTCATCATCACGATTAAACTTAATAATTAAAATTGTTTTTTTAATTTCACTATATTTTGGAATCTCTAAAAGCCTATTTAAGACATTTATTATAAGTTCAGTTGACTCTGATTCCTTGGAAGAAAGTCTTACTACAGATGAATTTCCTGAAAGAATACCAAATGCCAAAGAAAATGCAAAATTCACAGGCACATTTGAAGGGCTATTATGATATACCAATCCTAAGCCAACTCTTAAATGTCTTGAGTCAAGCTCCGTCGTAATTTTATTTAAATTTGAAGCCCTGCACCAAAATGCAAAAGTAGCAACATCTGGATATTTTCGTATATCTTTTTCACTTAATAGCGCTTTTGCAAAATCTGACAGAAAATTAATACGAGACTTTTCATAAACCATAACTGGGATATTTACTAATCTATCTAACTCATCAGTTAAGAAGGTTAATTTTTTCTTAATATTATGAGGAATATGTATCACTACAGCCCCTAATTTCAGCACTTTTAATTCTTCCATGAACTTTAAAATATTTCCCCATTCTTCCACATATACAATCATCCTCACCATGTATTGTCCCAAGATCCTCTGTGAGTATAGAATGCCCAGGATAGCTTTTTGGAATAACAGAGAGAAGCTGAATGAGCCCTTCCACTCCATTTTCTTCAGGAGAATGTGTTTTATGATTTCTAATAATTAGATCTGAAAATGATGGAGAATGAAAAAAACCATACTCACATTCGACAAATATTGAACCAGTTTGCTCTACCATTCCGTAGTAGTTATGTATCTTAGATATCTTAGAGACTTTAAAAATACGTTTTTTAAACTCAATATTATCAACAGACTGATTTTCTAATTGCTTCCACCCACCTCCATGTAATAAAATTGCCTTTGAAAGGTCTACTTTTTTTTCAAGCCTATCTAGTTCAAGAACAAAGTGTTTCCAAATAATAAAAGTAAAGCCAAAAATAAGAATATTTTCAGTTTTGTATTTATCTAAAAAATCTTTTACTCTTTGGAAGTTAAAGGTCATATCATCATCTAAAGCAAACTCTACTTCACGTCCAAACATAGAAAAACCAAGAACTCCAGCGGTACGTGCTGAAAATTTCGAACGATTAGAGATTATTGATTTTGTATCCATAACAAGCATTGGTAGTCTTTTTTTACCAATAAAGTCAGTCATAATTTTTGAAAGTACTCTTACTTGAAGCAGAGATGTTTCTTTATCAAGAAAAATTTTTGAGACATTCTGACCACTTGTTCCTGAAGAAGTCATAGTCTTTATAATATCACTTTTTTGAACACTTAATAATTCCGCATGCTTAAACAATCTAACAGGGATAAATGGAACATCTGACAAAGATTGATATTGGTCTTTAATTCTTTCTAGCTTATGCATTAAAGTATTGTATTTCTCACAATTTTTAAGATGAAGCTGAGTAAGTGAGTTCATATTATTAAGCATAAAATCTCTTTTATCCAAACTACTTAGATTAAAAACTGGAATTTTTTGCATATCTATCATTTATTTTTTTGAAAACCCTTATAATCAATTTTTCCATTAGACAGTCTTGGAAAATCTGAAACAATTTTAATTTGAATTGCGTTATGGTTTATATTAATTTCTTGGGACACTTCTGTTAGCAATTTTTCTACAGATAAGTTTTTATTTTTAATTACATATATTAAAAGATTATTGTTATCTCCAATAATTGCACTTTCAAAGCCCTTATTAAAAATAATTTTTTCTAAAGAATAAAGAGATACTCTGTTCCCATAGATTTTTACAAAACGGTTGGTACTTCCTTCAATAAAAAAATACCCATCGCTATCAAATCTAGCCAAATCTCCAGTTTTTAAAACTCCTTTATTCACATCCCCCAACTTTAGGTCAGATATAGATATTGCATAGCCCATTGAAACATTTTCACCACTATAAACAAGTTCACCAATAGAGTCAATCTGCTCAATAATCTCACCTTTAGTATCCTGGATCGAAATCCTCCCACCTGGTATTGCTTTACCAATACTACCTGGTTTTTTATCAATGTAGCCTGGAGAAAGGTATGAGATTCTTGCAGTTGCTTCAGTTTGTCCATACATTGTATAAAAACAAATATTTTTTTGCTTTAAAGTTGCATTAATTTTAGATAAATTATCAATACTTAACTTTCCACCTGCTTGGGTCATTTTTCTTACAGATGGAATCTTTAATCTATCAATACCAAGCCTTAAAAGCATTTCATAGTTGTAAGGAACTCCTGCAAAACTTGTTACAGAGTGCTTATTTATTAAAGACCAAAATTCTCTTTCCATCATAGATGAATTTGTGAGGACTATAGATCCACCAGATTTCAAGTGACTATTTATTACTGATAGGCCATATGAATAGTTAAAGGGTAAAGAAGATATTGCCCTATCATTAGATTTTATATTTAAATATTTTGATATTGATATTGCATTAGAAGTAAGATTTTTCTTAGTCAATCTAACTAGTTTTGGAGAACCAGTAGAACCTGAGGTACTTAATAATAATGCAAGGTTTGGATGGAGCTTAATTTCTTCATACACATCTCGAAGAAAAAAACTATAGTCTTTAAGTTTTGATGAAAGGGAATAGTCATTATGAGCATGTAGATCTTTTTTTTGAAAAATATACCTAGGTTTATAAATATTTATTAAATTATCAATCTGATCTTGGTTAGTTTTTATACCGAGCAAAAGTGGAACAATACCAGAGTTAATAGAAGATAAATATGCAACTATTGAAGCTATATCATTCTCTCCAATAATAAATATTAAGTGTTTTGAAGTAAATAATCTAGAAAAATCTTCAATTTTTTGATGTAAATCTGAATAAGTGATTTCTAATTCATCGCCTTCTATTAGAGCAATATCATCCAAATTTTCAACATCACATAAAAACATTAATCAATAACAATATCATAATTCTTTAATTTTTCTATACCTACCGTGTATGAAGCAAAGTCAACTATATCATCAATATCCATCATAATATCAAACGCATCTTCTAGTGCAGCAATCATTCCCATATGTCCAACTGAGTCCCATGCTGGAATACATTGATAGATAAACTCTTCATTCAATACATCCTCTGTTACAGAAAAACAATCAACAAATGCTTTATTATATTTTTCTCTATTAGTCATATTATTACTCCTTTAAGTTATATATTTATATTATTGGTATACTCCAATAACACGCAAAAACCTTACTGAAGGATTTTTAAAGCTTCAATTTTAGACTATACATTCAATGGACTTTGGGGTTTAAATTCTTAGTTCAGCTGGTATTTTCAATCCTACGAAAATAGTACAAAAAATTACTCAAACCAGCATCAGGAAAGGATTTTTGAATAATACCCTCCAAAACACTCCCCTTATCAACTTCCTTAAATTTTAATCGTTTGTGTACTTCTTGAATAAAATAATTATCTTTTCGCGTGACAAATATCCAAAAAGCCTTAGCAAACAGTTTTTCAATAATTATACTATGTTCAGTTATTGCATACATTGCATCTAAAGCATTACAAGATTCATTAGCAATGAAAACTCCACTTATAATTACATCTTCATTATCTACTTTCTTAAGCTGATGCCATATATATAAAAGGTCTTGACCATTTTTTCGAAGAATATAAGAAGTTCTTTTGTTTTCTTTAAACCACCAAATATAGTGATTTATCTGCGCAATTGGTCTTGTATCTACCATTTTCTCTAAATTTATTTTTAAGTTACGAGCAACTAGATAACGATTAACCTCCATATCATCAATTTCACTTAATTCATAACCAACTTCAAAGCCAAGTGCTTTTTTTATAGGAGCTACGTCTATTTTCAATGTATTTTCAGCTATGATAGATTGAATAGCTTCACTAACTCGAGACACCCCTTTTCCATCAATTTTAAATGGAGAATTATTTTGATAAAATTTACTAAACCTATCATATTGGGATAATATTTCACCTACTAGAATAGAAAAATTTTCGAAATCACTCTCATTTATTTTATTTAAGTGAAAAAAGTGGCCAAGATCTTCAAAGTTTTCATTTTCATTTTTCTGATTTTCACTTATTGAAAATGTTAAGCAGGGAATGTTCATTGCAAGCGCTTCAAATAGTGTTCCACCAGAAGCTCCAATATATAAATCAGTATCACTTATTTCATTAAACAGCCCATCTTGATTAAGAATTAATCTTACATTATCATGCTTTTGAGAAAATGCCATCAATTCTTCTTTGTTTAAGGCATAAGGACCAACAATAGTTGAAATCTCATACAATAAATTGGCTGTCAGCTGATCAATTAAATGCTGGATTAGGGAGATCAAAAATTTAAGGTCGCCGCCTCCACCAAGACTTAACAAAATTTTTATTGGTATATTTTTATTTAAAGAAATATGTTTTATTTTTTTTGAATAACCAAAAACTTCATCGATTAAAAGATATTTTGGCCCTAAAAGACAATGAGTACTATCTAAAATTTTATTTTTATAGCGATTAAAAGTCTTTTTTCCTTCCCAGGTTGAATCAATTAATAAATGACATTCATGGTTATTTATATTTTGATCATCTATTACAATAATCTTACAATTTAACTCAGATATAGATCTTTCCCAAGTATTTGAAAATCTATAGTCATCAACTATAACTGCAGTTATCTTATGATTATTAAAGCACTTTGAGAACCGTATTGCATCATCAATCTCACTTATAAATGATTTATTTAAAGAATATATACCTTGACAGGTAAAACCATTAAGAAACCCACTAAGATAATCATTAACGCTATCAAGCGCAAAACATACATTAAGTCCTTGATCTTTCAAACTTACTGCCAAGCGACGACATCTTGCAAGATGACCAATTCCTGAAGAAGAAGAAGCATTTGTTCTTATTATTATCATATCTTTAAGACTTTATTTTTTTAACAATCTCTTTAAAAATAGAATTACAAGATTAATTTTTTTTAACCATGTCCCATTGCAGTAATGTTCCTTTTTCTATATCTTTTATAGCTGTATATTTATCAATAATTTGATCAAAATATTTAGGCTCAATACCACCTCCAGGCCTTAGACTTTTAGTATTTTTAATTGACAATAATTCACCTTTTTTAATATCATAAATAACAATTAAACAACGCCTTGGCTCACTTTCAACAAGAGGATAATCAACTTTACCTATAGCCTTTTCAACAGTTCTAATATTATCAACTAATAATTTAAACTCCTCTGGGGTAGATGAAAAGAAACTGTCAGCTGTTTTATCACTTTTATCCATTACAAAATGCTTTTCAATGATTTGAGCGCCAAAAGCAACTGAAGCAACTGGAACTCCAATACCCATAGTATGGTCTGACAACCCAACAATACACTTAAAAGTTTCCTTCATATGGGGGATAGTTTTTAAATGGATATCTTCAGGTGGCGCAGGGTATTCACTTGTACATTTTAATAATGCAAAATCTTTAACATTTTCTTGTTTAAGACATTTTAAAACTTCATTTATTTGAGATATTGTCGCACTTCCAGTCGAAATAATAATTGGCTTCTTCGTTTGAGCAACCCTTCTGATAAGAGGGATATCAATAACCTCTGGAGATGCAATTTTATAGGCTGGACATTCTAATTCTTCTAAAAAGTCAATCGCAGTTGGGTCGAATGGAGAAGAAAATATAGAAATACCAATCTTATTGGCTAATTCAAATAATTGCCCATGCCACTCCCAAGGCGTATATGCTTCTTTATATAAATCATGCATATATTGGCCACTCCATGGTCCTTTATTAATATAAAAATCCTTACTTTTATGATTAAGGGTTAGAGTGTCAGCAGTATAAGTTTGCAATTTAATTGCATCGGCTCCAGACTCTTTAGCCGCATATACAAGGTCAATAGCTTTATTAATATCATGCCCATGGTTAGCAGACATTTCAGCAATAATAAAAGTAGGATGATTGTCACCAATAAGTGATTTATTAATTTGCATTATATTTTTCTATTAATTTTTTGAATTACTTGATGCATTATTTCTGCCCTTATCCAGTCTTCAGGTGAATCAATATCTTGAACAAGATGCCTAGGAAGAATATATGGAATTACTGTTTCAGATAATATTGAAATATCTTTATTAAAAGCTTGTTTTGTACCCCAGTAGAACTGTCCAGCATCATGGTAAGTTTCATCTAAATCTTGAGAACGACTAAGAAAGTGTTCTGGTTGAAACAATTCAACCTTATCATTTTCTGTTATTTTTATCGCTCTTTGAATTGGAAATGGAAAGCTTGTAACACTAAAACAAAAATCTGCATTCATTTCTTTAAATTTTTTATAAGCATTAGAAATTGAATTAGGCTCAATAAAAGGGGCAGTTGCATACAAACAACAAACATGATTTATTAAATTTCCTTTGCTTTCCATCCAATCAACCGCATGACTAATTACTGGATTAGTGGCAGCAAGATCATTTGAAATTTCTGCAGGCCGCATAAATGGAACTTCAGCGCCAAAATCTTTTGCTACCCTAGCAATTTCATTATCATCAGTTGAGACTATTACTTTGTCAAAACAACCACTGGCAATTGCAGCATCAATTGAGTACGCGATAATAGGCCTACCATTAAAGATTTTAATATTTTTTCTTGGAATTCTCTTACTCCCTCCTCTCGCCGGAATTATGCAAATATTCATTGTAAAATTTGGCCTAATTCAGATATGACCTTATCTTGCTGTTTAATAGTCATTGAAGGGAACAAAGGAAGTGATAACGCACTCTCATAATAAACCTCAGAATTAGGAAAATCACCATATTTAAAACCAAGATCTTGGTAATATGGCTGAGTATGAATTGGAATATAATGAACATTTACTCCTACTCCATTAGCTATAAGGTTTTTGTAGACTTGAGCACGCCGTAAGTTACTGTTTTTCTTTATGTCAATTTTAATGGGATAAAGATGAAGTGCGGAATAACTATCTTTAGACTGAAAGGGGAGAATTATCGGCAAATCTTTTAAAAGAGAGTCATACCTTTCTTTTAAAATATGCCTCATAGATATAAAATCATCAATCCTATCTAGTTGACTAATGCCAAGCGCTGCTTGTAAATCAGTCATTCTGTAATTAAACCCTAAAAGAATTTGCTGATAATACCATGGACCAATTGAAGGGCCGCTCATCATATCCTCTTCACGAGTAATACCATGACTTTTTAAAAGACGCATCTTTTGAGCTAAATCTTTTGAATTAGTTGTGGCAATTCCACCTTCAGCAGTAGTAATAATTTTAACCGGATGAAAACTAAATATTGTAATATCAGAATATTGACAACCACCTACTAATGTATCCAGATATTTACTACCAATAGCATGCGAAGCATCTTCGACAATTGAAAATCCATACTTAACACTTAAAGTTTTAATTTTACGCATGTCACAAGACTGGCCAGCAAAATGGACAGGAACTACTATTTTTGGAAGCTTATCCATTTTTTTTGCTTGAATTAACTTATCTTCTAACTTCTCTGAAGATAAATTATATGTAAGTGGATCAATGTCAACAAAGTCAACTTTTGCATTGCAATATAAACCACAATTTGCTGATGCTACAAAAGAATTAGGACTAGTCCATAACCAATCATTTTGACTTAATCCAAGAGCTAAACATGCTAGATGCAATGAAGATGTGGCACTATTTGATGAAACTGCATAGTTTGAACCACAATATTCAGAGATGCATTTTTCAAATAAAGGAACTTGTGGACCCTGAGTTAAAAAATCAGAATTTAAAACATTTACAACTGCTTTTATATCAGCTTCATTTATATCCTGCTTACCGTATGGAATCATTTTTATATTTTTCCAATTTTATCGTTATTGCGCTTAATCCAATTTTTCAAATCATTAACTTCCATCCAGTTTTTATTATTTTGAGAATTATAAGTAAAGTTAGAATCTACTTGCTTACCATCTTTAATTCTTTTAGAGTCTTTTGACCAGTCATTTATAGATGGTAAAATTTTATAATGTCCAGAGTACTCATAAGTATATGGAGCATCTCCTGAGCTAATCATTTCTTCATGAATTTTTTCACCTGGGCGCAATCCTATAATTTCTTGTTTTGCCTCACTATTAACTGCTTTAGCAATATCAACTACTTTCATAGAGGGAATTTTTTTAACGTAAATTTCACCACCTATCATGTCATTAAAAACATGCCATACTAAATCAACGCCCTCTTCGAGTGAAATCATAAAACGAGTCATTTTTTCATCAGTTATCGGTAAGACGTTTTTATCAGAGATAGAAATAAAAAAAGGAATAACTGAACCTCGTGAACCCATAACGTTTCCATATCGTACAACTGAAAAACTAGTATTATGGCCTCCAGAATATGAATTTCCAGCAACAAATAATCTATCAGACGTTAGTTTAGTAGCTCCATAAAGATTTGCTGGGCTACTCGCCTTGTCAGTAGAAAGTGCGACTACTTTTTTTATACCTTTATCAATACAAGCATCTATTACGTTCATTGCACCAATAACATTGGTCTTGACGCACTCAAATGGATCATACTCAGCAGTAGGAACAATTTTAGTTGCCGCTGCATGAACAACATATTCAATTCCATCTAAGGCCCTGTAAAGTCTATCTTTATCTCTTACATCCCCAATTAAGAATCTCACTCTTGGATCATTCTTATAAAGTTTAGCCATCTCCCACTGTTTCATTTCGTCACGAGAAAATATTGTAATCCTTTTTGGATTATATTTCTTTAGAGTCATTGGGATAAACGTATTTCCAAATGATCCAGTACCACCAGTAATTAGAATATTAGAATTTTTAAGCATATTTTTTCAACTTTATTGTTATAGTATAAAACAGTAATTATTCCTTATCCAAAATAACACTCTCATATTCTCCATGTTCAACTATTTTTCCTTTATTTAGTTTATAAACATAGTCACAATAGCTAATTGTACTTAAGCGATGAGTTATTATAATGATAGTTTTTTGACCATGAAGCGCATTAATAGATTTCATTACTGAGCTTTCAGTTTTGTTATCAAGAGAGCTAGTTGCTTCATCCAACACTAGTACTGGTGGGTTGTGATAAAGAGCACGAGCAATTCCAATTCTTTGTCTTTGTCCTCCAGATAATTTGACACCATGTTCCCCTACAATAGTCTCCAATTTATTTGGAAGTCCGTTAATAAAATCTTTGAGTTCTGACTTATTGACAGCAGAGTCAATCCACTCATCATTAATTTCATCTTCATTTACACCAAGTGCAATATTATTCCGCAGAGTATCATCGGTTAAAAAAATATCTTGAGGAATATATCCAATTAAATTTTGCCATTCTCTTGTCTTAACCTTTATATTTTTTTCATCAATCAGTATTTTTCCCTTTGTAGGACTGAGTAAGCCAAGAATTATATCTATAAGTGTAGTTTTTCCAGCACCACTCGGACCTATAAATCCCACAGACCTTCCCACTGGTATTGTAATATTTAATCCTGATAATGAAGGTCTAGTTGCCCCAAAATACGTGAACTCCAAATTGCTTATTTTTATAGATTTTTTAAAAATAGCTGACTTTCTATGATTATTTTTAGGAGTATTATCAAAAAGCTTCTTCTCATCGAATAATTTTTCAAGCATCGGTAAATTAAACCTCAAAACCTGAAGACTTCCAATGATTTTATTAGCAGAAGGCATTATACGAAATGCAGCCATTGCAAAAACTCCTAGAGATGGAATAATTGACTCAACCGCTCTCCCCTCAGAAACCATTGTTACTAAAACAACAAGACCCATTCCCACGACCATTAATAATTCCAACATAGACCTGGGTATAGATTGAACAACTCCGTAAAAAACACCAACTCTTGCTCTTTGTGACATGTTGTATTCATATTTATCTATAAAAAGATTTTCACGGCCTAGTAACTTGATATCTTTCACACCACCAAGTCCCTGTTGTAAGTTCTTTAAAGATTGGACATTATGCTTCATTCTTATCGCGCCCCATTTTGACAAGAGCTTTCTAGTCAAAATATAATAAACAGATGAAAAGGTAAGAAGAGTAAGCGCCATGAATAAAAAAGCATACGGTTCAATGATGGTTAGCAAAATTCCCAGACCAATAATAACTAGCAATTCTGACATTAGAGACATTATTGAAGTTAAGGTAGATACAAATCCGAACACCTCATCCTTAATATTTTGAATCAACTCTGCAGAATTTCTTTGAATATGAAAAGGATATGGCAGATGCATATAGCCTGCAAAAAATGTTTTTGAAATACTTACTGTTAGACCAGCGGTAAATTTATCTTGCTTATAAGATAAGAATAATAAATATGCTGTCTTAAGAGTATAGATAGAAATCATTAAAAGTACACCAAAAATAACTATGCCCCTCCTACTAGGGTCGACCCCAAGACTACTAATTACTGACCCTATAATTGGGTAAGTATCAACAACACCTTCTGTTGTAATGGCAATTAAAATTGGAAAAATCATAGCAATACCAAATGTCTCAAAAATCATTCCTATTAGCATTAAAAAGAATAAAAGAAGAAAAAATTTAGCTTGAGAGCGAGAAAGGATAAAGCGTATTTTGTTATAGATTTCCATTAATTTTTACCTAGAGACTTGAGTAATAATCATGATAAGTACTCTTAAGTCCTTCTTTTAAATTAATAGATGGCTGCCATCCTAAAGAATGCATTAATGAACTATCCATCAACTTTTTAGGACTCCCATCTGATTTAGAAAGATCAAAATGAATATCACCAGAATATCCAACCACTTTAGCGATTGTAAATGCCAATTCTTTAATTGTAATATCTTTTCCAGCACCAACATTAACATGTCCCTGCATTGGCTTAGTAGTTGCTTTATACTGATCTTGTTCTATACTCATTAAATGAAGACTTGCATTTGCCAAATCATCTACATGAAGAAATTCTCTTTTTGGAGCTCCTGTCCCCCAAATCTTAACTGAATGATTATTATTATTTTTTGCCTCATGAAATCTTCTTATTAATGCAGGTATTACATGGCTATTCTCTGCATGATAATTATCGCCTGGTCCATAAAGATTTGAAGGCATGATACTTCGATAATCAATCCCATGGGTTTCACCATACTGGCGATTATAACTTTCACAAAGCTTTATTCCTGCAATTTTTGCAATTGCATAAGGTTCATTTGTTGACTCAAGTGATCCAGATAAAAGCGTATCCTCTGTCATTGGCTGATTAGCTAGTTTTGGATAAATACAACTTGAACCTAAAAACAATATTTTCTTAACACCATTAAGAAATGCAGAGTTAATTACATTTGCCTCTATCATAAGATTTTCATAAATAAAATCAACAGGATAAGAATTATTAGCATAAATCCCTCCAACTTTTGCAGCAGCTAGATAAACAATATCAGGGCATTCTTTTAAAAAAAAATTTTGAACTTGAAATTGGTTAGTTAAATCTAACTCTTCATGAGTTCGAAAAACAAAGTTGTCATAACCTTGTTTTTTAAGAAGCCGAACAATTGATGACCCAACCATCCCTCGATGACCAGCAACATAAATTTTTTTCTTTAGATTCATATTATTTTAGTTACTCATGGTAATTAAAGGTTTTATAACCATGATCTATAACTAATGCGTCACGTTTTGCGAGATTAATGTCATTTTCCATCATCTCATAAACCATTTCTTGTAAGGTAATTTTTGGCTCCCATCCTAATAGTTTTTTTGCTTTACTCGGATCTCCCAATAAAGTCTCAACTTCAGTAGGCCTGAAATAACGAGGATTTACCTCAACAATAAGTTTGTTTGTTTCTTCATCATAACCCTTTTCGTCGATATCCTCTCCTTCCCAGCGTATTTTTTTTCCCAAATGATCCCATGCAAAATTTACAAAATCACGAACTGAATGTTGAATACCTGTTGCTATACAAAAATCATCAGGTTTTTCTTGTTGCAACATTAACCATTGAACTTCTACATAATCTTTAGCATGGCCCCAGTCTCTTTTAGCATTTAGATTTCCAAGAAATAGTGTATCTTGAAGGCCTAAAGAAATTCGCGCCAAAGCTCTAGTGATTTTACGCGTTACAAAGGTTTCACCCCTAACTGGAGATTCATGATTAAAAAGGATTCCATTACAGGCATACATTCCATAAGCTTCTCTATAATTTATTGTAATCCAATAAGCATATAGTTTTGCAGCAGCATATGGGGAGCGTGGATAAAACGGCGTAGTCTCTTTTTGAGGAATCTCTTGGACATCTCCATAAAGCTCTGATGTAGAAGCTTGGTAAAAACGAACATACTTCTCTAATCCACAGATTCTAATTGCCTCTAATATTCTTAAGGCGCCCAGACCAACCGTATCTGCTGTATATTCAGGAGCTTCAAACGAAACAGCTACATGAGACTGCGCACCAAGGTTATAAATTTCATTTGGTTTAATTTTTTGTATTATATGAACTAGACTAGTTGAGTCAGAAAGATCACCATAATGAAGGACAAGTTTTCTATTTTTCTCATCAGGGTCTTGATACAAATGATCAATCCTATCAGTATTAAATGATGAAGAGCGTCGCTTAATACCATGAACTTCATAACCTTTTTTTAACAAAAATTCAGCTAAATACGAGCCATCTTGCCCAGTAATTCCTGTTATTAATGCAACTTTATTATTCATTTTTGACATGTTAGTTAATAAAAAAAATTAAATTTTACTCTTTGATTCTACCGTAAGCATCTTCAAAGCGAACAATATCGTCTTCGCCCAAATACAAACCACTTTGAACTTCAATTACTTCTAGCGATTTATTGCTTTGATTTTCTAAAGAGTGGGTCACCCCAATTGGAATAAAAGTCGACTCGCCTTCCTCAAGAGTTAAAGTTTTATCTCCATTGATTACAGTTGCAGTTCCATTAACTACAACCCAGTGCTCTGCCCTCTTATGGTGCATTTGCAAAGAAAGCTTGGCACCCTGTTTAACGTGAAGTCTTTTGACTTGAAAATGTTTTCCTGACTCAATTGAATCATACCAACCCCATGGCCGATAAACTTTTCGCTGGTGGTCATATTCTGATCGCCCATCCTCTTCTAATTTTGAAGCAATGTTTTTTACAAGATGTGTTTTTTGTTTAGTAGATATTAGTAAAGCATCTGGAGTATCAATAATGACAAGATTATCTACTCCAATTGTTGCAATTATACGACTGGTAGAAAGTATATAACTATTAGAGGTTTGATCAGTAATGACATCTCCCTTGATAACATTGCCATTTTTATCTTTACTACCAATACTATAAAGAGATTGCCAAGCACCAATATCGTTCCAATTTGCATCTAATGGAACTACTACAATATTATTACTTTTCTCCATTAAAGCATAATCAATAGATATATTAGGAGAGGCATTAAATGACTTTGCCTCTAGTCTAGTGAAATCAAGATCTTTTTTAGCGTTAATAACCGATATTGAAATTGCATCCATAATATCTTTTGAATAAAATGAAAGCTCATTAATTAAAACATGGGGCTGAAAGACAAACATCCCACTATTCCAAAAATAATTATCTTTTTCAAGAAACTTCTTCGCAGTTATTTGATTTGGTTTTTCAATAAAACTCTCTACTTTGAAGGCGCCATTTTTTTCACTTTTAGAAGTTTTAATATAACCATAACCAATGTTTGCTTCAGTTGGAACAATGCCAAATGTTACAATTTTTTCATGCTTTGCACACTCAATTGCAATGTTAATCGCCTTATGAAACGCTTTAATATCTTTAATAAGATGATCAGCTGAGAGTACAAGTAGAACAGCCTTACCTTCTCTTTTTTGTTGAATCACATTAAATGCAGCTGCAGCAATAGCTGGAGCAGTATTTCTTCCAACTGGCTCAAGAAGAATAGTAGAGTCAAAGACATCAATTTCATTTAATTGCTCTGCAACTAAAAACCGATGATTTACATTACAAACAACAATAGGCCCTTCTATATTGCTAAGACCATTCAACCTTAACAAAGTCTCTTGAAGCATGGATTTTTGCGAATCTAAAGCTAAAAATTGCTTAGGATATTGCTTTCTTGATAGTGGCCAAAGTCTTGTGCCTGAGCCACCTGATAAAATTACTGGGATGATCTTCATTAAAAAAATTACCTTTTAGGCGATCTAAATATCTCAAAAACATAATAAAAGAAAACTGAAAAAAGAAAAGCTATAGATAATACTATAACCATAGAAAGCCTTTTATTAGGGCCTACAGGAGTAGTTGGAATCATGCTCCATGAAATATCTACAGCACTGACATTACTATCAATAGTATATTTGTAAGATTCTAAGTAACTTATTAAAGCATTCATTTCAATAAGACTAGTGGTATTAATAACTGATTCACTCTTCAATTGCTGAAGCTCTCTCGTAATGAAATCTTCTCCAAGTAAGTACCATAATGGAAAAATTTTTGACACACCTGAAGTTTTTTCAATATTTAACAAATTAATATTTTCATACATAACAGATATCTTCTCAAAATCAATATCATCTATTTTTGCCGCTTTAGCTGTCAGTAATTCAATATTAAAACGTTTAATTTTTTCTTCTTTCAACCCTTTTAATATGTTTTTTTCTCTTAAAATCTCTTGAGAAAGAGATGCTATTTTCTTATTAATTTGATTGAATTCAATTTCTTTTAGATCATTCAAAGTATCATTATTTGCTTCATAAAATAAATCATTTAAAAAATTAGTAAGAATTAGTGGATCTTTACCACGCATAAATATGTATTCACGACCAGCAGCAGAAGAACTCTCGTCCTTTCTAATTTTATCTATAAAATCGTATATATCCTTATCTTTATCTTCTCCTAAACTATTCAAATTAAGTTTTTCGAAATACCCATATTTACTAAAAACCATTTCTTTAAAAGAAGTAGATTTTATCTTATGGGTAAAAATATCACTAATCTCATCAGCTTCAACAACTTTAGTGGAATTTGGAATTAATTTAGCATCATAAAATTTTGCTCTATTAACTTTTGAAACCGTTAAATCACTTGGACTTCCATATAATATGTGCGACTCGTAAGTTGGACTTATTGAATTAAGATAGAAGTATGTTATTATTGCAACAATCAATAAAAATCCACTAATGAATAGTTTTCCTTCATATAGAAAAATTAAAATTTGTTTTAATGATACTTCGTCTTGTTGGTAATAATTTTCAGATTGGTCAGTTGACATTTTTTCCTAGTAAAATATACTTCAACACAACATTTTATCTAAATTTGAGACTTATGGATATATATAAATCGATATTAGAATTATTTTTAACAATAAAGTGATCATTTTGAATAGTTTTAATTTATGCTAGTTTTCAAGAAATAAAAAAAATATTCTATGAATAGAACAGTCAATACGAATTTATATTAAAAAAACGACAAAAAAATGCCCTACACTTCAATAAATTTTAATAAAAAAACCATTTTAATAACTGGTGGAGCAGGCTTCATTGGTAGTAATTTAGCGTTTTACTTTCAAGATAATTTCCCTAATTCAAATATAGTTATTTTCGACTGTTTTCGTAGTGAAGCTAAATTTCCAAATGGTAATCTTAAAAGTCTTGGTGATTTCAAAAATTTAATTGGCTTTAAAGGCGATATTATTTGTGGAAATATTAATAGTAACGATGATATATCTTTACTTCACAAATACAATTTTGATTACATATTTCATCAAGCTGCAATTTCAGATACTCTAGTATTTGATCAAGAGTACATAATGAAAACAAATGTAAACTCGTTTTATGACATACTTGAAATTGCTAAAACACAAAACTCAGTATTAATCTATGCAAGTTCTGCAGCAACATATGGAAACTCGCCCTCACCCCAAACTATAGGTCATGAAAACCCGCTGAATCCTTACGGTTTTAGTAAATATGCAATGGATCAAATTGCCATTAAATTTATTAAAAAAAATCCTAAGATGCATATTATTGGTTTGAGATATTTCAATGTTTATGGTCCAGGAGAGTTTTATAAAGGCTCTACCTCGTCTATGGTAATTCAGTTGGGACATCAAATACTTAAAGGAAAATCACCAAGGCTATTTAACAAATCTAAAAATATTTTTAGAGACTTTATAAACATTGAAGATGTTATACAGGCCAACGTTAAAGCCTGCATATCCTCAAAAAGTAATGTCTATAACATAGGTACTGGAATCCCCAGAAGCTTCCAAGATATATCAGATATCTTACAAAAAGAGCTTGGTACAAACTATGAAACAGATTACTTCTCTAATCCTCATAATTCTTATCAAAGTTATACACAGGCAGATATTCAAACAGCAAATGAGGATTTTAATTTTAATCCTATAATCACCTTAGAAATAGGTATCAAGAACTATATACCTGAAATTAAACGACTATATAAAGAGGCTTATTGATATGAACAGCTTAAAAAATAAAGAGCCTAAAGTTCTCGTAATTGGTGACCTTATGATTGATTATTATTTATGGGGCTCTTCTAACCGAATTTCGCCAGAAGCACCTGTTCAAATAATAGATATTGAAAATGAAAGTAAAACTCTTGGTGGAGCTGGTAATGTAGTTAATAACTTAAAGGCTCTAGGAGCTAAAGTTGATGTTATAAGTGTTATTGGAGATTGTCAAATTTCAAATGAAATTAAGGAATTATTTAATAGTATTGATATAAGTACAAATTATTTAATCTTTGAGCAAGGAAGAGTTAGCTCTAAAAAAACTCGTATTATTGCATCTCAGCAGCAAGTAATAAGATATGACCGTGAATGCACTGATGAAATTAATTCTAAATCTCAAGAGAAAATTCTCAAAATCTTATTAAAAATAATCAAAAATTATGATATTTTGTTGCTTTCAGACTATGGCAAAGGCCTTCTTACAAAAAACCTAACTCAATCAATTATTAGTCTATCAAAAAAAAATGGTATAAGAACTTTAGTTGACCCTAAAGGATATGATTATTCAAAATATCAAGGTGCTTTCCTCTTAACTCCAAATAAAAAAGAAGCAAGCGAGGCTACTAGGATATCTATCAATGATAATACAAGCCTTAAAAAAGCAATTAAGCAGCTTAAAGATGAGATTAAACTTGGTATTTCACTAATAACTTTAAGTGATGAAGGGATTGCTTCTTATGACAAAGATTTAAAAATTTATCCAACTACTTCTAGAGAAGTTTTTGATGTGACTGGTGCTGGAGATACTATTATTGCAGCACTAGGCTTTGCATTGTCGTGTAAATTAGATATTAATAACTCTATAAAATTTGCTAATCTTGCTGCAGGAATAGTTGTTGGAAAGATTGGAAGCTCCACTACAACCTTAAATGAAATTCTTGAATATGAGTCTTCACTCGTTACTTCATCTAGTAATTTAAAAATTAAGAATCTTAAAGAGCTAGCTACTTTAGTAAAAGATCTTAAAACAAAAAAAAATAAGATTGTTTTCACAAATGGTTGCTTTGATATACTTCATGCTGGGCATATTAAATACTTAGAAGAGTCTAAAAATTTTGGTGATATATTAATTCTTGGTCTCAACTCTGATGAATCAGTAAGGCTTTTGAAAGGTAAAAATCGTCCAATAAATAATCAAATTGATAGATCTCATATTGTTGCAGCTCTGGAATCTGTTGATTATGTAATCATATTTAAAGAAGAAACACCATATGAAATTATTAAAGCAATTAAACCAAACATTTTGGTTAAAGGTGGTGATTATGAAAATAAAAAAGTTGTAGGTGATGATCTTGTTGATGAGCTTAAAATTGTGAAATTTCATAAAGATAAAAGTACTACAAAATTAATTACAAAAATTCAACATAGCAAATAAATATGAAATCAATTATTGAAAATGAATTTAATGAGCATCTAAAAGCCACAAAAGCTTCAATGAATGAAATCATACAATCAATAGAAATCGCAGCCAAGATATGCATTAGTGGCCTTCAAAGTGGTGGAAAAATTTTATTATTTGGAAATGGAGGAAGTGCTGCAGATGCCCAACATATTGCTGCAGAACTTGTTGGTAGGTATAAAACTGAACGAAAAGGCATTCCTGCAATTGCCTTAACTACTGACTCATCAATAATTACTTCAATAAGTAATGATTATGGCTTTGATCACTTATTTGATCGACAAATAGAGGCAATAGCAAATAATAATGACATAGCGATTGGTATCAGTACAGGTGGAACTAGCTCTAATGTTATCAATGCATTAAGTTTAGCTAAAGAAATTGGTTGTAAGACTATTGGCTTTAGTGGGAAAGGTGGCGGTGAAATGAACAACTTATGTAACGTTAATATAGTTGTTCCTTCATCAGACACTGCTCGAATTCAAGAAATTCATATTTTAATTGGTCATACGATTTGTCATTTAATTGAACAAGGATAACTCATTACTATCAATTACTTTCGATACTCAAAATAGTTAAGGTGTTCTTATAACTTTATGAGCATTAAAACTATTTTTCTTGACCGTGATGGAGTAATTAATAAAGAAGTTAATTATCTCTTCAAAATAGAAAACTTTGAATTTATTGAAGGTGTTTTTGAAACTTGTTCATATTTTCTAAAACTAGGTTATCAAATTATTATTATTACAAATCAATCTGGAATTTCTCGAGGGTATTATTCTGAGAATGATTACATATTAATAACTGACTGGATGCTAGCTAGATTTAGAGATCATGGTGTAAAAATTTTAGACATTTTTCATTGCCCACATGATTCAAAATCAAATTGTAAATGTAGAAAGCCAAAACCTGGAATGCTTCTTAAGGCTCAAATTAAGTACAATATTGATATGAAAAAGTCTTGGGTGATTGGTGATAAGGAAGCTGATATCTTGGCTGCGAATTCTGCAGGCATTGAGCAAACTATTTTGGTTAGAAGTGGTCATAAAAATAATGAAGCAAGTTCTAATGCTCAATTTTTCTTAGACTCAATTAAACAAGCAAATACAGTAATTACAAATTAAGAGAACTTAGCTGCAATAATCCTTAAAGGGATTTGACTGCTATTAAGACATCTTCAGGTTCTATTAATTTCATACAGTTATGATGGATCAACGGGCAAGTCCTCTTCATACATGGTTGACAATCTAAATTCTTTTTAACTATGCTACTTTTTTTATTCATCCACTGCGATGTCTCTTTATCAGAGGTTGGGCCAAAAATAGAAACAGTTGGCACATGAAAACTTGCAGCAATATGCATAGGGCCACTATCTCCAGTTATTAAAAGACTCAATTTTGAAATATGGCCTATTAACTCACCAACTGAAGTTTTTCCCCCAAGGTTGCAATAATTAGTAACTCCATTACTAATAAGATTAAGCTCAATCTCTTTTGTTATAGCAAGTTCATTAGCCCCTCCAAAAATTAAAATATCAAACTTACTAGATAATTCTAATGCAACCATTGCAAAATTTTTTGAATTCCATCTTTTGGCACTCCCATAATGTGCCCCTGGGTTCAAGCCAAGAATAGGCTTTAAATCTTTAACCAAAATTTTATCACTGCTATTACTAAAAAAATCAATGCTCCTATTCATTTCTGAATTCAGTCGTATTAGTAGCTCTTTTGGAGTAGATAAAACACCTAAGCTAGAATTAATAAAACTATTATATTTTTCCACTTGATGGCAATTGTTATAAGTTTTTTTATTAAACTGAAACTTATTTATACTTGCTATAAAAAACTTAAATATTGTTGACCTTATTGAACTTCTAAAGGAGAAAAATAAATCAAATTCACCCAAATTCCTTGCCATTTTGATTAAAGAGAAATACTTTTTGTCTATTACTATGGCGCTAATGACCTTTGGATGGTTTTTTAATACCTCAACAGATACGGCAGATCCAATAACTATAATTTCAGGATTATCATAATAATTGACGATATTCTCAATGGCAGGAGTTGTCATTACAGCATCTCCAAGCCAGGTAGGAAGTTCAATTAGTATTCTCATTTTAGTTTATTATAAATTATAAATATATAATTACTAGCTTGTTATATTCCTTTTAGACTTTCTAAATAATTTGATGCAAAGGTTCCATAATGAAGCTATTACTATTCATTTAAAATAGTATAAAAAGTAATTTGTATGAAATTAATCTGTAAAGGAGAAGGTTTTGAAAGTTAGTGGTTTTACATTCATTAAAAATGGTCAAATGCTTGGCTACCCGTTTGTTGCAAGTCTCCAATCTATCCTTCCAATTCTAGATGAATTTATAATTGCTGTTGGCAAGAGTGATGACAATACACTTGAAATAATCAAATCAATTAATAGCAGTAAAATTAAAATAATTGAAACTCAATGGAATGAGAAGATGCAAGATAGAGGTTTTGTTTATGCACAACAAAAAATGATTGCTCAATATAACTGTACTGGAGATTGGGCATTTTATTTAGAAGGTGATGAGCTAATACATGAAAAAGATTTAGATACTATATATAAAAGCATGGAAACTTATTTAGATAATAAAAAAGTTGAAGCCTTATATTTTAATTATCATCATTTTTATGGCAGTCCAGACCAGGTTTTTATTTCTGGGTATAAATCAGCGCCACGAATTATTCGTAATACAATAAGAAGTTACTCCCCAGATGGGCTTTTCTTTGTTGTTATGGATAAAAATAAAAAAGGCAGGTACCCTTTTGCAGCTTATGCTGGTTGTTATATTTATCACTATGGCCATGTAAGAAAAATAAACTACAACCAAAAAAAAGTACAGCAAGTAAGTAAATACTGGGGAGAAAACAATCAACAGTCATTTAAAGACTATGGAAATATTGACATTGCTGAAATTCGACCTTTTACTGGAGAGCATCCAGAAATAATAAAAGATTGGCTTGAAAATGAAGCAGAGAAAAAATTTTCACATAATCTTAAATATAAATTGACACTAAAAGACAGAAAGCATAGGATTCGATTTTGGTTATTTGAAAATTTAGGTATTGATATTAATCATAAGCATTATAAAAAAGCAAAAATATGATTACGGAAATAAAAACTTTTAAACAAAAGTTTCATGAATTTAATTCTAAGGCTGCGTTTTTTTGTGGACTTAGCTTCATGTTTTTTATCCCAATAAGCACGGCCTTGATGAATATATTTATTTTATTTACTTTTATATTTACCTGCTTTGGTGGTAATTTAAGAAATCACTTTGCATTAGCATGGCAGAATCCTGTTTCAAAAAGTGCATTCTTATTATTTGGCCTTTTATTGATTGGACTCTCATGGTCAATTGCAGATATTGCAGAGTCTCTTGATATATTAAAAAAATATTTTGAACTTTGGTATATTGGATTATTAATTCCAATTTTTAACTCACATCAAAGACGCCTTACTGGTCTTAATGTTTTTTTAATAAGTATGGGAGCAATACTTTTTGGAGTTTATCTAATATTTTTTGAAATTATTCTTCCAATTGAATTGTCAATTCAAGGCAAAATTCAATACTTTAATATTGATGGTGGTTTTGCATCGCATATTATTACTAATATACTAATGGCTTTTGCAATGTTTATTTCTGCTCATAAGGCAATACTTTCTAAAAATAAAATGAAATGGATATACATAATTTTCTTTCTTTGCTCATCATATTATGTACTTTTTATAAGCACTGGAACAACAGGTCAGATTATTGGTATATCACTTATTTCTTTAATTGCATTTCAATATCTTGGTAAGAAAGCTGCTATAGCAATCCCTTTTATAATAATAATTATTTCAGTCTTTGCATTATCTAATGAAAATAATGCAATAAATCATGCTATTAATAAGATTATGGTGAGGATTGACAAAACTAATCCAAACTATTCATACGATATTAATCTTAGGCCCCAGCTTTATGTGCATGCTATAAAAACAATTCTAAAAGACCCTTGGATTGGTACTGGAACTGGAAGCTATAAAGCGGCAATCAAAGCAAAGCAATTAGATTTTTATACGCGCACGATTCACTTAAAAAATCCTCATAGCGAGTATCTTATGATTAGTGTTCAGCTAGGGCTTGTTGGGTTATTAGCTTTTCTATATATATTCTATAGCCAAGGGCTATCTGCCTTTAAAATTAAAGACACTGAGCAAAAATTTCTTGCTCAGGGCTTGATTGTATTAATGTTGATTGGATGTATTTTTAATTCATTGCTGATGGATTCTAGAGATGGACATTTTTGGGCTTTTTTTAGTGCACTACTGTTTTCAAACTTGAATAACGAGAAGCTATTGTCTTTTAATTAATTCATAGAGTTTAATATACTTATAAAATACATTATTTGCATTATTGACTGATAATAATAAACCTTCGTACCCCTGTAAAAATCCTTTTTTAATAAAGTATGATTTTATAAAAGAAGCTAAAGCTTTAAGAATTGCTATAGATGGAGAAGATTTTTTTAAACCTAAATGATCCTGTGCCCAAAGCTCTGAGTATTTATCCATCTTTTGAATTAACTCTGAAGGAGTGCTATAAGTATAGTGAAGAAATTTATTATTTAATTTTTTTACTTTTATATTTGAACTAATATTGAGACTTTCATGAACTAAATTTAAATTAAAACTCACATTTTTTTTATAATAGAATCTATTTACCCAATCATCCCCCCAACCACAAGAATTAATTAATTTATGATTGTAGTGATTGTCTCGTAATATTGAATAAATAGTTTTTTCATCTAAATCTAATTCTAGTAACTCATCTACAAGTTCAACTGTAAAAATTTCATCGCTATCAACTGATAGAATCCAATTATTTAAAGCGTAACTTGCAGCTAAATTTTTTAAAGGACCAAAACCTATAAATGTACCTTTATATAATTTAATATTAGGGAAAGAATTTATGATTTCAATCGTTTCATCAGAAGATCCATTATCCAAAACAATAATTTCATCAAACCTTTCAAGGGCACTTAAGCATTTGGCAATATATCGTTGTGAATTTTTTGTAAGAATAATTACAGATATTTTATTTCTAGTCATAGTCATTGAGATCTAGTACTTAAATTAAGAAAGTTATTATCCATCAATAATTTTTGAGAAAGTTCAACAACATCTTCAGCCTTAATTTCTTGAATTGAAAAATCACTTTTGTCTATTTTAAAAGGATTAACTTTTGATTGAGACTCAATAATCTGATTAATTTTAGTAACATAAGAATTTCTGTAGCCAGGAGTAGAGCCAAAAAGAGTTATAGAGGCTTTATTTAAGGCCCAGGCCATATGAACTGGACCAGTATCAGAACCAATAATAAGATCAACATTAGAAATAAGTGCTTTTAGATTATCTAATGATAATTTAGTTACTACATGGACTTTAGGAGAAAGCAACTTAATTTTTTCTGCAATTAAAAGTTCAGATGGTGACCCCCATAAAATAATAAAATTTCCATTAATTTTTTGTGAAATTTTTGCATAACTCTTTATTGGATAAATTTTTGATTCAAATGAAGCACCAGGAATAAGTAATATATTTGATTGTCTTTTTGAAATTAAATGAGCACAAGAAAAATTATCAAAAAATAAAAATGGCTTCTTTCGGATAATATCATCATTTGTTATATTAATATTTAGTGCTTTATTAATAATAAATGTATTTCGCTTAATGACATTCAAAGAGTGGTCAATTGTATACTTTTCTGAATAGAATATTGAAGCTATACTTTCTCGTGAAGATTTTTTATCTAAGCCTATAGTACGATTTGAAGGTATTAATCTAGCTACTATTGCGGATTTAACTAAATTTTGAATATCAATAACTAAGTCATATTTTTTTAACTTTCTTAATTTCTTAAATTCATTTATAAATAATAGAGGTGATTTTTTTTTCTTAGCCTCTTTAAATCTGATAGTCTGAATTTGATTAATATGATGATTATTTTCTAAAACACCCTTTAGTGAATTATCTACAAACCAATCAATTATTGAGTCAGGATATTCTTCTTTAATAAACTGCAAAACAACCATTGAATGGATAATATCACCAATTGCTGAAAGTTTTACTATTGCTATTCTCATATAAAGTATTTTACAGCCTCATTCACTCAATTACCGTCCCTAATTAAATTATGCTTTTAATGATATAATCTAAAAAAGCTAAAATTTACTATTAGAATTGGTTTGTATGAACTCTCAAAATAAAAAAGAAACGTCAACAAATTTCATACTAAATATTATTAATGATGATCTAAAAAATGGCAAGCATAGCTCTATAATTACTAGATTTCCACCAGAACCTAATGGTTATCTCCACATTGGGCATGCAAAATCAATCTGTATTAATTTTGGCACTGCCAATCATTATGATGGTTATTGTAACCTTAGATTTGATGACACAAACCCTGCTAAGGAAGATATTGAATATGTTAAATCTATCAAAGAAGACATTCTTTGGTTAGGTTTTGAGTGGCATGGAAAAGTTAAATTTAGCTCAAGTTATTTTGATATATTCTACGACAGTGCTGAAGAGTTAATAACTAAAGGATTGGCTTACGTCTGTTTTTTAAATATAGATGAAGCTCGTTCTTATCGTGGTACTTTAAAAGCTCCTGGGGAAAATAGCCCATACCGTGAAACTAGTCCTGAGGATAATTTATCACTATTTCATAAAATGAAAGCAGGAGATTTTAAAGAAGGTGAATGTGTTCTAAGAGCTAAAATCGACATGGGATCAAGCTTTATGTGTATGAGAGACCCTACTCTTTACCGTATCAGATTTGAAACTCATCACCAGACAAATGATGATTGGTGTATCTATCCAATGTATGACTTTGCCCATTGTATTGGTGATGCAATTGAAGGTGTAACTCATTCTATTTGTACATTAGAATTTCAAGACAATCGCAGAATCTATAACTGGATATTAGATAACTTAGATGAATTCAATTCCCCTAGTCGTCCTTATCAATATGAATTTTCGAGATTAAATCTTGAGTTTACAACAACATCTAAAAGAAATTTGAAACTTTTAGTTGATAATAACTATGTTTCTGGATGGGATGATCCCAGAATGCCAACAATTTCAGGATTACGGCGAAGAGGATATACTCCTAATTCAATAAGGCAATTTTCCGAAAAAGTTGGAGTTTCTAAGGTGAATAGTTTAACTGATGTCTCTATTTTAGAAGCTTCTGTTAGAGATGATTTAAATATCATATCACCACGTGCAATGGCTGTTATCAAGCCAATTAAGCTTATAATAGAAAATTATCCTCAAGACAAGGTTGAATCTATAAATGCTCCTAATCATCCTCAAAATGAAGAAATGGGAACTAGGGAAATCTTCTTTAGTAAAGAAATATATATTGATCAGGATGATTTTAGTGAAATTTCTCCAAATAATAAATATAAGAGATTAGCGATAAATAAAGAAGTTCGATTAAGAAATTCTTATGTCATTAAAGCTACACATTCTGAGAATGATAAAGATGGTAATTTAAAGACTATTTATTGCACTTATGATCCTGAAACTTTAGGAAAAAACCCTTCAGATGGTCGAAAAGTAAAAGGGGTTATCCACTTTGTAGAAGCCAGTACTGCTATAAAAGCTGAATTTAGGATTTATGATCGTTTGTTTCTAGAGGCAAACCCTGCTAACTTTAATGATCTTTCTTTTATATTAAACCCTGATTCATTGAAGATAAAAAATGGATTTGTTGAGTCAAATTTAGCTCAAGCAGAAATAGAGTCAGTATACCAATTTGAACGTGAGGGCTATTATTGTCGAGACCGCCAATCATTAGAAAGGTTAGTCTTCAATAAGACAGTTGGACTGAGAGATACGTATAACTAAATTAAGTTTTTTTAATAATTTTTAATCATCTCATTTAAGATTTGCACTCCTTTCATATTACTTAGGCGAGATTCAATAAAGACTTTACTTATTCTCAAGGGTAGTTTTTTATAGCCATGACCCTTAAAAATATACTCTAGCCATCCTTTTTCTTGCAACCTCATGGAAGTATTATTTACTTGTACAGATGATGGAAATTTTAAGTGGCCAGGGACAACCTTTTTCTTAAACAGAATTCGAAGATTTGAATCACTTATTATATCAATTTTTTCAAAAAATTTACTGGCGGCACAAACTAATGTTGCAGCACTAAAATAAAGAATATGCGCTTTAAAATATATATTGTGAGGAGAAGCATCATTACTTTCAATATTTGGAACTTCAATTAAAAGGTGTCCATTCTTTTCTATCAAGTCAAATAATAGTCCAAAAGTTTTAACTGGATCAGGAATATGTTCTAAAGCATGGAACATTGTAATTACATCAAACTTACCAGTAACTTCTGATAGCTGACCAGTCTCTATTTTTACTCCATACTCTTTTCGTGCATAATTTGAGTAGCCAATATTTGGCTCAATCCCTTGAGATACAAAACCTAATTTACTAGATAGATATGTGAATTCTCCGCCTCCTGCACCTACATCAAGAAGTCTACCATTATTAACACCTCTATTCTTTAAAAAAGTAATTCGATCTAAGCCAATATTTCCTGCACGAAATACATGTTTAATTTTAGGTAAATATGTTTTTTTATAGTCCTGCCTATAATCATTTGAGTAATACTCATTGACTTCATTTTCAGAAGGTATTGGATTTTGCTGGACCATCCCACATGCCTTACAAAAAACAACTTCCAAAAAAGAATTACTTTTGGAATCCCTTTTAGAGATAATTTCAAATGTTGTTTTCTGACACAAAATACATCTCATAAACCACCTTCAGACTTAATAAAAATTATGTTAATTTTATATATATTCAAGCCAACTCGATAAAGCTTTCATTTCGTTATATTTAGTTAAATCAATGTGTAAGGGAGTTACTGAAACAAAGTTATTAGATATTGCATGGAAATCTGTACCCTCTGAATTATTTGCCTCTTTCCCATTTTCACCAATCCAATAAAGAGATGAGTCCTTTTTATCCTTTATACTTGGCTGAGATTTATGCCTACTTCCTAGTCGAGTACTCTTAAAACCTTTAATCTCACTAAGAGGAACATCTGGAACATTCACATTAATAATAGTATTGTAAGAAAGCTCTGATTTATCAATTTGAGTCACCAGTCTTTTAGCAATTTCACCCGCAGTCTCGAAATGATTACACTCCCAACTAGCCAGAGACATTGCAATTGATGGAAGTCCTAAAAATCGACCTTCTATAGCCCCAGCAACAGTTCCAGAGTAGATCGTATCATCTCCAAGGTTAGCACCAAAATTAATACCTGTCACCACTAAATCAATTGATTCCTTTATGAAGCCACATAATGCCAAATGAACACAATCAGAAGGCGTTGCATCTATTGCATAAATATTTTTCTCAATTTGAATTGGTTTTAATGGATTTCCAAGAGTTAATGAGCTACTTGCTGCAGACTTATTCTGACTAGGAGCAACAACAATTACTTCTGCAATTTCACTTAGTGATTTTGCAAGCTGTTTAATGCCCTTGGCTTCGTAGCCATCATCATTACTTATAAGAATTCTCATTAAATAATATTTAAGACAATCTTATCTTTACTAACACCTACTTTAACTGTACCACCCGAGCTTAACTTACCAAAAAGAAGTTCATCAGCGAGGGGTTTGCGCACCTCTCTTTCAATTAGTCTCATCATTGGACGAGCACCCATCATAGAGTCATAGCCATTTTCTGCAAACCATTTTCTAGCTGCATCGGAGACAATTAATGAAACATTCTTTTTCTCAAGAACATCCTCAAGCTCAAAGAGAAATTTATTAACTACATAGACAACAACTTCTTCATTAAGTTTATTAAAGTAAATAATTTCTGAGAGGCGGTTTCTGAATTCTGGCGTGAATATCTTTTTAAGTTCACCTTCATAATCTAGGGAATGATCTTGTTCATTGAAGCCTATAGAGGCTCTTTGAACATTTTGAGCTCCAACATTAGAAGTCATAACAAGTATTACATTACTAAAGTCAACTTCACGACCATTAGCATCAGTAAGCTTTCCATGATCCATCACTTGTAATAGAATATTGAAAATATCTGGATGAGCTTTTTCAATCTCATCTAATAAAAGAACCGCATAAGGATTACTATTTACTGCCTCAGTTAAAAGCCCACCTTCGTCGTATCCAACGTAGCCAGGAGGAGATCCAATAAGTTTAGAAATAGCATGCCTTTCCATATATTCAGACATATCAAATCTCAGTAATTTGACACCCATGATTCTTGAGAGTTGCTTACAAATTTCAGTTTTACCAACTCCTGTAGGACCAGCAAATAAAAAAGAGCCCATTGGTTGCTCAACTGGAGAAAGTCCAGAGCGAGAAAGTTTTATAGCAGTTGATAGAGATTCAACAGCATTATCTTGGCCAAATACACCAAGCTTAAGATCGCTCTCTAAACTTTTAAGCAAAGACTTATCATCACTAGTAACTTGGCGAGAAGGAATACGGGCTAACTTAGCGACAATGTTTTCTATATCAGGAACACCAATATTGACTTTACGTTTTGATTTAGGAAGTATTTGCTGAAGAGCGCCCACTTCATCAATAACGTCTATTGCTTTATCTGGAAGGCGTCTATCGCCTATATGTCGGTGCGTTAACTCTACAGCAGAAACTAAAGATGCAGCTGAATATTTAACTTTATGATGAGCCTGATAATATTTTTTTAACCCATGCAAAATTTTGATTGTATCTTCAACTGAAGGTTCCTCAATATCCACTTTTTGAAAACGCCTTGTGAGCGCATGATCTTTTTCAAAAATCTTTCGATATTCATCATAAGTGGTAGATCCTATGCACTTAAGTGAGCCATCCGCTAGAGCTGGCTTAAGAAGGTTAGATGCATCTAAAGATCCACCAGAGACACTTCCTGCGCCAATTAAAGTATGAATTTCATCAATAAAAAGTACTGAATTCTTATCTTTTTCTAAATCAGTAAGCACTGACTTTAATCGCTTTTCAAAATCACCTCTATACTTTGTGCCCGCAATTAGTACACCGACATCTAGAGAATATATAGTTGTATTTTTTAGAATTTCAGGAACCTGTCCATCTACTATCCTCTTAGCTAGACCTTGAGCAATTGCAGTCTTACCAACACCAGCCTGACCAACAAGTAACGGATTATTTTTTCTACGTCTTGATAAAATTTGCACCGTTCTAAGAACCTCCTCTTCTCTACCAAGAAGAGGATCAATTTTACCAAGTCTAGCTTTTTCACATAAATTAGTTGTAAAAGATTCAAGAGAAGACGGCTTTGCTTTCTTATCTCCTTCAACTTTTTTCGTTTCTTCAACTGGGTTATCAGCTAAATGAGAAGAAATCCCTTCCATAACATCCAATCTTGAAATATTATTTAATTTAAGCATGTAGACTGCGTGCGATTCTTTTTCAGAAAAAATACTGACAAATACGTTCATCGCGTTAACAGAATTTTTTTGAGCAGACTGGGCCTGGTATACACTTCTTTGAAGAACTCTTTGAAATCCTACTGTCGGAACGATATCTATTTCCGCATCCTCAGAGATAATTGGAGTGTGTGAGTCAATATATTGATCAAGTTCAGCCCGAAGTTCATCGATATTTACTAACTTACCTCGAAGAAATGTAATAACCTCATCCATATTAAGAAGTGCTAGAAGTAAATGCTCCACCGTTACAAACTCAAGGCGACGATTTCTAGCCTCAGTCATCACCATATTAATCTCTTGCTGTAATCCTTGTTCAATCATAAAATACTGTTTTTATTATTAACTTAATTAATATTTAATTTTAACATCACTAAAGACTATTTGAATCAAAATAAAATTCAAATTAATCTTAAAAAAGTTAGATAGTTCTCAACTTACTTTCAAAATCTTCTCTGTTATGGTAGCCACCACAAAGTTGGCGATATCCAGTTAAAGATGAACGCGCATGAAGAAGTCGCCAATTATCAAATGTTAGCACTTTTCCAGGATCCAGCATAAACTCAAATTGACGACTTGAGTCATTTGCTAGATTATGAAATATTTTATAAGCATCATAAAACTTAACCATTAAATCATTTTCCAATCTAAAAGGCGCTCGATCATGGTTATTAAAGCTCACTTGAATAACTTCACCATGATCATTAACTCGAAATAAAGGTCGATGCGCCTCTAAATAAGTATCTGGCTTTATATACCGCCCAGGAATTTTCACATTACATAGGATATTAAAAGCTTCAGAATACTCGTGTCTCATCTTTTCAGCAATTGCAAGGCCATCAATTAATTGATTTTCGCCACCTATTGAATCCCTTTTTAAACAATGAAGGGTTTGAAGACCAGGAGCATCATGAGCATATGTTCCATCTGTATGAGGTTCAATTGCCAACGATGTAAAAGCAGTGTCATCCGGATTTTCAAGCTTATTATCCCAAACGGAAAAACCTCCAAAAATTGAATTTCTTATATATGCTATTCTCTCCATGAGTTGTTTTGTTGCCTCTGAAGTTTCAGGAGTTTCTGTTACTAAAGCAAAACCAATTCTATGAATATGATTTAGCCACGTTTTTATTCCTCCATCTCCCATAAGCTCCTGATAGGTTATCTCTGGAAAGACTTTAATTTCTTTTGAGGTATTCCAAACATTAGAGGAATTCAAAGCATACGACTGAGGATGACTTGGAATTGACATAGCCTGCAGTAATTCAAAAGAAAGGCTACTTTCAGATTGATCATTCCATTTAATAAAAATACATTCAGACAACTCATCAAGCCATATTTTATTTACAGTATTAATTAGTGGTTCACTAAATGAATCAATCTGACGTTGTTTAGTATCTGGATGTAGGTCTTCCTTACTTTCACTATGGTCTCTAAGCCAAAACCAAGGAAAGCAACTTGAGGAATTATCACCCCAAAAAATATTTAAACCACTCTCTAATGATTCAATAGATTTAATTAACATGGTAGGTCCTTAAAAATATTAATCATACACTCACTTCCCTCAGTACTGACATCAAAGGCTGTTCATTTTTACGAGAATAATCGATTACCTGAGAAACTTTGGTTTGTGCAACATCATAAGAGTATATTCCACAAACCGCCTCTCCATCGATATGGATTTTAAGCATTATTGCTTCAGCAGCAGAGAACTCCTTATAAAAAAACCTCTTTAAAACTTCTACTACAAACTCCATAGATGTGTAGTCATCATTTAATAAAATTACCTCAAATCGATTTGGTATTTTAAGTTTTTGTTTAGATTTTTTGGATTGAATTTTATCCATAGTATTAACGAATAGATTTATAAATTACTAAAGTCATAGCAACTATCATTACAATAATTGTAGGAAAAATTGCACTAATAAGTGGACTAAAATCAAATCCAAGTGACATAGCTCCTCCAACTCGAGAAACTAGCTCGAATGATAAACCAACTGTAATACCAAAAAATATTTTCCTACCAAGAGTTGCATCTCTATTAGTGCCAAAAATAAACAGCATTGCAAGAAGAATCATTGCAATAAGGGTTATTGGTTTGATTAGTCTTTTATATAACTCAACTTCAAATAAACCAGCCCTTAACTTGTTTTCTGACAAAAATTGAATTTGTTTGAAAATTTTCCAAGTTGTTAAATCCTCAGGATGTCTTTTTAAGCTTTCAATTAGATCTTTATCAAATGAAACAGTTTGATTATAATCATCTCTTTTTTGGAATGAAATTGCATTTTTAAAATTTGATTCATCAATAGAGTAAATTGAAGTTTCACCCAAATTTAAAGACTGGCCATCAAATTTTGCAGTACTTGCTTTTTTAATAGTATTAATTTTATTAGAACCATTGATTTCAAAAATAGTAACATCTTTAAATGACCTACCATCAAAATTCTTTTGAACATTGATGATATTATCACCATCTTTAATCCAAAAACCTTCTTGATTTTGAGAAGCTAAATTAATTCCTAGTGCCTTAGAGCGAACTTTCTCAGCCATATCAGATGTATATGGTGCCAACCCCTCACCAATAGAAATAAATACAACAATAAAAATAATAGCAGTTCTGACTGTTAGAAGTGTTAATTTAAAAATTGAGATACCTGAAATACGCATAACAACTAATTGGTTAGTTGTTGCTAAATGTCCCATACCTAAAACACATCCAAGAAGAATAATCGATGAAGCATGGCTATAAACTACTTCAGGAATGATAAGCACAATATATTTTATAGCCTCAAGGGATGTATAATTAACTTTACCTATGTCACCTAACTCTGCAAGAAAATTAAAAAATCCGTATATACCAATCCAAATTACAAGCACTGAAAAGGTGAAAGTTAAAAGTGTTTTAGTTATGTAGCGATCTTTGATTTTCATTAAAATATAAACTCTTAATAATAGGCTTAGTCAATTCATTTAAATTATGTCAATCATTCATCACCATAAACTCTTAATTCTTGACTTTGGATCGCAATATACTCAACTTATAGCAAGAAAAGTAAGGGAAATTGGTGTTTACTGCGAATTAGTACCTTATGATGTTAACCCACATTTTATTGAAAAATTCGGCCCTAGTGGCATTATTCTCTCTGGAGGGCCTGATACAGTGATTCAAAATGATTCAGCTAGGGCGCCAGAAATAGTTTTTGAATTGAATATTCCAATACTTGGAATTTGTTATGGGATGCAGACTATGGCTGTTCAGCTTGGTGGAGAGGCAAATAGTGCTAAAAAATCTGAATTTGGTTTTGCACAAATTCGTGCAAGAAATCACTCTAAACTCTTATCAGATATTCATGATGAAATTAATCAAAATGGTCATGGACTTCTAGATGTTTGGATGAGTCATGGCATAGAAGTTACAAAATTACCTCCAGATTTTGAATTAATAGCTTCAAGTGAGAACTGCCCAATTGCAGGTTTTTCTAATAATAATAAAAACTATTTTGGTCTTCAATTTCATCCTGAAGTAACCCATACAAAACAGGGAATTCAAATTTTAGAAAGATTTGTTATAGATATCTGTAAATGTTCCAAGAATTGGACCACTGATAATATCATTGCAGACTTATTACTCAATATAAAAACTCAAGTTGGTGATAAAAAAGTTCTTTTAGGCTTATCAGGCGGTGTTGACTCTTCAGTTGTGGCTGTTCTTCTCCAAAAAGCTATTGGCGATCAGTTAACCTGTGTTTTTGTTGATAATGGCCTATTAAGGCTCAATGAAGGTAACGAAGTTATGGATACTTTTAGTGAAAATCTCGGAGTAGAAGTTATTCGAGCAAATGCTGAGCAATATTTTTATGACAAACTCTCGAATGAAAGCGACCCTGAGAAAAAAAGGAAAATCATTGGCAATGCATTTATTGAAATATTTGATCAAGAAGCAAAGAAAATTAAAAATATCAAGTTTTTAGCTCAAGGCACTATTTATCCAGATGTTATCGAATCAGCAGGTGCCGCTTCAGGCAAAGCAAAAGTTATTAAATCCCATCATAATGTTGGTGGACTGCCAGATGATATGCAATTTGAACTAGTTGAGCCACTAAAAGAACTGTTTAAAGATGAAGTAAGGACAATTGGTGTAAAGCTTGGACTTGCAAAAAAAATGCTCTATCGACATCCCTTTCCTGGGCCTGGTTTAGGAGTAAGAATTTTAGGTCCAGTTAAAAAAGAGTTTGCAGAAATACTTAGGCAGGCTGATAAGATTTTTATTGAAGAACTTAATAATCAAAATCTCTACAGTAAGGTTGATCAAGCATTTGCAGTTTTTTTACCTGTTAAGTCTGTTGGGGTTACTGGTGATGAAAGGAGATATGATTATGTTATTGCTCTTCGTGCTGTTGAGACTGTGGATTTTATGACTGCACGCTGGGCAAGACTTCCATATGACTTCTTAGACCACGTCTCTAATCGCATCATGAATGAAATTTCACGAGTCTCAAGAGTGGTATACGATATTTCAGGGAAACCACCATCTACCATTGAGTGGGAATGAGTAAAAATCCATACAAAATAGGCAATACATTTTGATACAGTCTTTTTTAACTGGTTTTTTTCTTGGATTTTCTTTAATCATAGCCATTGGAGCTCAGAACGCTTTTGTTATAAGACAAGGTATTCTTGGTCAACATGTCTTTTATATAGCTTTATTTTGTGCACTTTCTGATGCTCTGCTAATTTGCATTGGTGTTGCAGGTATATCATTTTTTTTAAATAATTTTATTAGCCAAAATTTAAATGTGTTCTTTGGTCTTTCTGCTTTTTGGCTCACTGGATATGGAGTATTAAGATTAAGGTCTGCACTTAAACCTAATAAAACTATTGAAATTGAAGTATCTACGCTAAAGGGGCTTTTCCCAACTATATCAGTTGCTGCAGTTTTAACTTTTTTAAACCCGCACGTATATCTTGATACTATGATTCTTATTGGGTCAATTTCTCAACAATTTTCAGGATTTCACAAAATTACATTTTCATTGGGAGCTGTATTAGCTAGTTTTGTTTTTTTCTTTAGCCTTGCATATGGAGCAAGGTTATTAACGCCAATAATGCTACACCCTTTTTCATGGAAAATCCTTGATAGTTTAATAGCATTGATTATGTTTACTATTGCATTTAAATTAGTTTCAGCAGGAAACTGGCTTTAAGGCATTAAACTCTTTGTTAAAATTAAGTTATGATTGAAGATGAAAAATGGATGAGTTTTGCGCTCGAGCAGGCTAGAAAAGCAGAAAAGGAAGGTGAAGTTCCGGTAGGAGCTATCTTAGTTAAAGATGATCTTGTTATAGCAAGAGCACACAATAAACCTATATCTACAAATGACCCAACAGCTCACGCTGAAATTCAATTATTAAGGGCTGCAGGTGAAGAGCTAAAAAATTACCGTCTACCTGGAACTACACTCTACGTTACTTTAGAGCCATGCGCTATGTGTCTCGGAGCAATAATGCACGCAAGGATTGAGCGCGTTGTCTTTGGTGCTCATGACCCAAAAACGGGTGTTTGTGGTTCATCAGAAAACTTTATGGAAGCAAGCTGTTTTAATCATAAAATTGATCTGGCTAGTGGAGTGCTAGAGAATGAAAGCAAGCAGCTACTTAAGAATTTTTTTAACTCACGTCGATAAATTTATAACTTAAAAAAATATTTAATGACTGACCTTATGGCGCGAACATCCCACCGTTAACATGTAAAGTCTGAGCGGTAATATAGGAGCCATTCTCACCAGCAAGGAACAATACAGATTGAGCGATCTCATCAAC